>ERZ1673697.381-NODE-381-length-70396-cov-19.633102_pt1 | contig 70396 bp, 86 predicted proteins | sample MGYA00580227_ERZ1673697 | MGnify/ENA primary metagenome ERZ1673697 (study PRJEB41218, sample SAMN15661759) | gut metagenome | host: Homo sapiens | place: Canada: London | collected 2015-08-20/2019-03-30 | study: EMG produced TPA metagenomics assembly of... | reverse complement strand
TCACAAATTTATCCTTTCTATTTTATCTGTAATCCTCGGATGCAAATCTAAGGTAGCTTCTATGTTTTATCTTCGTTATAAAGACCTGTTTTACGCTTCGAAGATAGGCATTTTTCGGGATCGTTATGGTTTTTCCCGATAAAATTCGTATTTTTGGCCGATTATAACCCGTTAAAATCAGCAAACATGGCAAAGGTCATCGCATTGGCCAATCAGAAAGGCGGCGTGGGCAAGACGACCACAGCCATCAACCTCTCGGCGTCACTCGCGCTGCTGGGCAAGAAAGTTCTCCTGCTGGATGCCGATCCGCAGGCCAACGCTACGTCGGGACTGGGCTTCGACATCAACCTGGAGGGCATTTACGAGTGCATCACCGGAGCAAAGACGGCGGCCGACGTAATCCTCCAAAGCCCGGACGTAAAGAACCTCTGGCTGCTCCCCTCGTCGATCGACCTGGTGGCCGCCGACACCGAGCTACCCAAGATGGAGAACGGACACCACGTGATCCGCCGTATCGTGGAGAGCGTGCGCGACCGCTACGACTATATCCTGATCGACTGCTCCCCCTCGCTAGGCTATACGACGGTGAACATCCTCACGGCCGCAGACACGGTGCTGATTCCCGTACAGTGCGAATACCTCGCGCTCGAGGGGCTCTCGAAGCTGCTCAACACCATCCGCATCGTCAAGAACGGACTGAACCCGGCGCTCGAAATCGAAGGCTTCGTGCTGACGATGTACATGCGCAACCGCCTCAACAACCAGGTGGTGAACGAGGTTCGCAACCATTTCGGAGAGCTGGCCTTCGACACAATAATTCAACGCAATATCCGTTTAGGAGAAGCCCCCTCGCACGGAAAACCCGTCATCCTGTACGATGCTTCCGCCGTCGGGTCGGCCAATTACCTCACGTTGGCCAAGGAGCTTCTGAAACGCAACCGCAAAAGCAATCAAAAAGCAAAATAGCATTATGAAACAGAAGGGATTAGGGCGCGGCCTGGACGCCATTTTCGGGAGCGAACACCTGGATGCCAGGCTCAAACCGATGACCGAAATGGCGGAGATTTCCGTTTCGGCGATCTTCCCCAACCCCACGCAGCCGCGCACGGAGTTCGATGAAGAGGCACTCGAAGAGCTGGCCGACTCGATCCGCACGCTGGGCGTAATCCAGCCCATCACGGTCAAACGCACCGACGACGGACGCTACCTGATTATCAGCGGCGAACGCCGCTGGCGGGCCGCCCGCAAAGCCGGACTGGAGTCCCTGCCCGCCTATATCCGCGAAGTGGACGACGAGAACCTGCATGCCATGGCCCTGGTGGAGAACATCCAGCGCGAAGACCTCAACGCCATCGAAATCGCCCTGGGAATGCAGCGGCTGATCGACGAATGCAACCTCACGCAAGAGGCGCTCTCGGAAAAGGTCGGCAAGAAACGCTCGACCGTGTCGAACTACATGCGTCTCTTGAAACTGCCCAACGAAGTACAACTCGCCCTCAAGGAGGGGCTTATCTCGATGGGACACGCCAAAGCGATCGCCGGAGCTCCCGAAGAGTTGCAACTGCGCCTGCTCAAAAAGTGCATCCGCAAGGGACTCTCCGTGCGCCAAATAGAGGAACTGGTCCGCGCACTGACCGACCCTACGGCAAAACCCACAGCTCCGGCCGAAGACGAGGAGTATCCCGAATCGTATGCGCGGCTGGTGGAACAGCTCGAAAAATTCTTCTCGCAGGAGATCAGCATCAAACGCTCGAAAAACGGCGGCGGCCGCATCGTGATCGACTTCTCTGACGACCGGGATATCGAACGCTTCATCGAAAAATTCGAGAAAAGAGGCGCTTCCGCCGAAATCCGCAACAAATAGATGAAACATACCCGGGGATATATCCGTCTTTTGATGCTTTTCGCCTTTCTCGCATTATGCAGAGCCGGCGAAGCATCGGCCCAAGTTCCGTTGGACCGTTATCGCAGCGCGAAAACTTTCGTGCGCAGCGGTCTGATGCCCAAACCGGACAGTTTGGCCAAAGACCCTCTTACGGACTCCCTGCTACTGATACGGGTGGACTCCATGCTCCGGGACAGCACCTTGCGCGATTCGCTGCTGCGTTCGGGCATCGATTCGTTGCGGCTCCGGGATTCGCTGGCCGCGAGACTGCGTCCGCAATTCGTCCCCGACTCGGCCCTGCTTCTGAAAACCGACTCCCTGCCCGCATCGCTCGGAGCACCCGATTCGCTCGCAGGCAGAAGAGACCTCCGCCCCCGGCGCGATACCATTTCGCTGTCGGGCGTAAGTTGGATCTCGCTGGTAGCGCCCGGTTTCGGACAGATCTACAACAAGCAATATTGGAAGCTGCCGATCCTCTACGGAACGGTCGGTGCGGGACTGACCCTCTTCTTCCACGAAAACAACACCTACAAACCTCTCAAACGACAATACAACGCCCTGCTGGAGAACGGTACGGCCCGCACGGAGGAGTTGGACGACGTACAATCCCGTATGATCCGCAGCAATACCCGCCGACAGATCTATCTCGGGCTTACGGTCGCCTCCTATATCTATTTCCTGGGTGATGCGGCGGTCAACTACCGCTACGACGCCTCCCCCGTAAAGAAAGCCACGACACTGGCCACGATCTTCCCCGGTGCCGGACAAGTCTATAACAAAAGTTACTGGAAACTGCCTTTCGTCGTAGGCGGACTGGCGACCACCATCTATACCATCGACTGGAACAACCGAGGTTACCAACGCTTCAAAAAAGCGTACGCACTGCGCAGCGAATACGACAGGGCACTCGAAGAGCATCAGAAAGATCCGGAACACCATCCCGACCCGCCTGTAGCCAAGGGCGAATTCGGCACCAAGTACTCGGCGGAATTTCTCAAAAACCTCAAGGATAATTACCGCCGCAACCGAGACTTGTGCATCATCATCACTGCCGGACTCTACGTGCTGCAAATCATCGACGCCCACGTGGACGCTCATCTGAAAAGTTACGATATTTCGGACGATTTAAGCGTAGAGTTCACGCCGGCGGTGAATTACGTCTATTCCCCGACCGCCGGCGGACACCGTCCGACCTTCGGATTCAATCTCAATCTGAACTTCTAATTCCACCATGAAAAAACTCCTCGCCTGCACCCTTTTTCTTTCGCTCTTCCTCGGCTGTGCCACCGCAACCGCCCAGAGCCGGAAAGAGCGCCGTGCCAAGAGAAAAGCCAAGATCGAAAAGCAGGCTTCGAAATCGACCCATACTCCCGTTTCGGTCGAACCGGAAAAAACAACGGCAGAAAAAACAGAGGTACGGACAACGGAACCCTACTGTCCGGAACTGAACCGCAATCTCACCCCGGCCCAGATCGACTCGCTCGTGGCTCTCTGGCGAGAAAAGCAGGCCCTGCAATCCTACGATACGTTTTTCAACGACTACATCGACATCGACAGCCTCGCTTCCTCGAGTGACACGACCCCCGATTCAGTCTATGCCAACCGCCTGCGGGCACTCGTATCACCGGTGCAACTCCCCTTCAATCCGATCGTCAAAAACTACATCCGCCGTTACGTCGATACCCGTTACGGGACAATCAACCGGGTGTTGAGCCTCTCACGCTACTATTTCCCGCTGATCGAGGAAGAGCTCATCAAGGCCGACCTGCCCGTCGAGCTGCGTGCCCTGCCGATCATCGAATCGGCTCTCTCGACCACGGCCACCTCTCCGATGGGTGCTGTCGGACTGTGGCAATTCATGCCCGCGACAGGCAAAAGTTACGGACTGGAGATCAATTCGTTCGTCGATGAACGTCGGGACCCGGTGCAAGCGACCCGCGCCGCCTGCCGTTATCTGAAGGACCTTTACAGCATCTACCACGACTGGACACTCGCCATCGCCGCCTACAACTGCGGCCCGGGCAACGTAAACAAAGCCCTGGCCCGCGCCGGCGGAGGGACGACCTTCTGGGACATCTACGAATACCTGCCCCGCGAAACTCGCGGGTATGTACCGGCCTTCGTCGGAGCCTCCTATGCCTATGCCTACCACCAGCAGCACGGTATCCAGAGCGAAAACCCGCCCATGCCGCTGGCGACCGATACGATCCGCGTCACCCGCCTGCTCCACCTGGGACAAGTAGCCTCGACACTCGACATTCCCATCGAAACTTTGCGGACACTCAATCCGCAATACAAAATGGACATCATCCCGGCTACGATCAAAAGCTACACGCTGGTACTCCCCCAGCACTACCTCTGCCAGTACATCGCCAGCGAAGAGGAGATTCACCGGAAGGACTCCACCTATCTGAAAGAGTACATCAATCCGGCCAACATCGAAAAGAAGAAACTCGCGGACACCACCCCCGCATACACCACCTACACGGTCAAGCGAGGCGATACGCTGGGTGCGATCGCCCGCCGTTACAGAACCACTACGGCACAAATCATGAAGCTGAACAAGCTGAAAAACGCCAACAAGCTGCGGGAAGGCCAACGGCTCAGGATCCCGATCCGCCGATAATCTTCGTCCGATGAACACATCGACCGATACCATCGTCGCTCCCGCCACCGCTTCGGGCGGAGCCATCGCCGTCATCCGATTGAGCGGTCCCGAAGCCATCGCCTGCTGCGACCGCATCTTTCGGGGGCGCAAACCGCTGGCCGAAGCCGCCGGGCACACCCTGCACTACGGCGAAGTCATAGACGGGGACAGAACGATCGACGACGTAGTCGCGGCCATCTATCGTGCACCGCACTCCTACACGGGCGAAGATGCCGTCGAGCTATCGTGTCACGGATCGCCCTACATCGTCTCCGAAATCATCGCACTCCTGCTTCGCTCCGGCGCTCGTATGGCGCAACCGGGCGAATTTACCATTCGGGCCTTCCTCGCAGGCCGGATGGACCTCGCGCAGGCCGAAGCCGTCGCCGATCTGATCGCCTCCGATTCCCGGGCTTCGCACGCCATGGCCTCGACCCAGATGCGGGGCGGATATTCGGCGGCACTGGGTGCGTTGCGCGACGAACTGCTGCAACTGGCCTCGCTCCTCGAACTCGAACTCGACTTTTCGGAAGAAGACGTTCAATTCGCCGACCGTGCACGCCTGCGGGAGATGATGCACCGCATCGAAAGCGAAATCACCCGCCTGACGGACTCGTTCAGACTCGGCAACACCATCAAAAAAGGGGTGGCTGTCGCTATTGTCGGAGAACCCAACGTCGGCAAAAGCACCCTTCTGAACCGTCTGCTGGGCGAAGAGCGGGCCCTGGTATCCGACATCGCAGGCACCACACGCGACACGATCGAAGAGACGCTCAATATTGACGGCGTTCTGTTCCGCTTCATCGACACCGCCGGGCTGCACGATACCGCCGACCGCCTGGAACAGATGGGCATCGACCGCACGCAGGAGATGATCCGCCGCGCACAAATCGTACTTCAGGTCGTCGATGCGACCTGCCCGATACCTCCCGCCATACAGATTACGTCCGAACAGACTCGCTTGCTCATCGTCAATAAATGCGACAGCCCGGATGCACGTATCACCGAATCGAAGGTATCCTCCGGCTGCGGGATCGAATATAGAGTATCGTCGGCAAACCCCGACACTCTTTTCATCTCGGCAAAAACCGGCGAAGGAATCGAACGGCTCCTTGCCAGACTCCGCGCGACTTTCGACACCGGAAGCATCTACGACGGCGATCCCGTCATCTCGAACAGCCGCCATCTGGAGGCCCTGCGCCAAGCCCTCGACGCCCTGCACCGAGCCCTCACGGCCCTCGATGACGATCGTTCGGCCGACCTCTTAAGCGAAGACATCCGCCAGGTCATCCACCACCTGGGCACCATCACAGGCGAAATCACCAACGACGATATTCTCAGCCAAATATTCTCGAAATTCTGCATCGGAAAGTGAAGCGGAGAAATCAAATGTCAAACGATGCGCAAACAAACCGCTAATAAAGTCAAATAAACACCTATAAATAAATGATTAACGCCGCCACATTGGTGGCGTTTTATTTTACATACATTGTATTTGATTTATCGATTTTTTGTTGTTAATTTGTTGCTCGTAATAATTCAAGCAACAAAAGCAACAAATATGGGAGCAGCAAAAGAACCAATCCGCCTCCGAAAGCGGGCGACACCGACCGGCAACGTGTCGCTATACCTGGACATATATTTGAATGGAAAACGGTCGTATGAGTATCTGAAAATGTATCTCGTCCCCGAAAAGACAAAAGCGGACAAAGAGAAGAACCGACAGACTTGGCAGTTGGCAGAAGCCGTGAAAGCGAAACGGATTGTCGAATTACAGAACGGGGAATTTGGGTTCAATGCAGCATACAAACTCGAAACCAATTTCCTCGACTATTACAGGGCTATGTGCGAAAAACGGCATGGAAGCACAGACAGCAACGGAAATTGGGGGAATTGGCATAGCTGCTTAAAACACCTCGAACGGTATTGCAGGCCGAACACCACGTTCAAAGACATCACGCCGGAATGGATAGAGGGCTTTCGTGAATATTTGGATAAAACCGCCCGTTGCAGGGATAAGCGCAAGAAGATAGTAACGGATGAGGTTTCAAAGCCATTGTCGCAAAATTCAAAAGTAAGTTATTTCAACAAATTACGGGCGTGCATAAATCAGGCGTTTGACGACCGCATTATGCCCCATAACCCCCTGCGTGGTATTGAGGGGTTCAGAGCAGGGGAATCGGAACGCTGTTACCTTACGCTCGATGAAGTCAAGGCTATGGCTGCGGCACATTGCAAATATCCGGCGTTGAAAAAGGCATTTATGTTCAGTTGTTTGACAGGAATCCGCAAAAGCGACATCGAGAAAATGCGGTGGAAAGAAGTTCAGCAGCAAGGGGAGTTCACTCGCATTATTTTCAAACAGAAAAAAACAGGCGGGCAAGAATACCTTGACATCAACCCGCAGGCGGCCTCCTACTTGGGCAAACGGGGTAAACCCGACGACAGAGTATTCGTCGGCTTCAAATACAGCTCCTATATGATAACAGAGTTAAGAATGTGGGCTGTGCGTGCTGGCATAACAAAGGACATCACATTTCATTCCGGCCGGCATACGTTTGCTGTATTGATGCTCGACCTCGGAGCAGAAATTTACACCCTGCAAAAATTACTCGGACACAAAGAAATTCAGACCACCCAAATATATGCCAAAATCCTCGACAAAAAGAAGCAAGAGGCCGTGTCGATGATACCGAACATCTTGCCGGAGGAACCCGATACGGAATAGCGGCTACGGCGTTTTTCGGAACATCTCTCCTTGCCCTGTAAGCAACCAATGGGCAGATACGCCATAATCTCTGACGAGATACACAAGCCACGGCAACTGTGCGCTATTTTGCGTGGCATTAGGATTTTTTGCTTCGAGGGCATTCAAGTTCCACCGGTTGATATTATATCGGTCGGTAAAAGTCTTTTTTCCTCGTATCATTCCCTTTGCTTTCAGGGCGTATAAAGCCTCAAAAAATCGGGCTGTTATTTCTTCGTTTTCACTTTGCTGCATATCGTTTCTGAATGGGCGTTTGCGGCCTTGAATTTTGCACTTATTTTATCCTCTCGCTCCTGTAATAACCTGTGCCATTTTGAAACCAATTCAGAGCTGAAATCGGGCTTCTTATGTCCTATGACAACCAACTCGTAGTTTCGCAATTCTTCGGGGGTCATTACAGGCATATATTTCTCAATATCGAGCAATGCCAGCATATTTTCGAGCATTGTTTTTCGAATGTCGGCATACTTGGGTTCTTCAATCATATCCCCCTCACCGGTCAGGAACCAACGGGCATTGATGTCGGGCATTTTAGAAACAATCGTCATTACCGGCGTAATACCGAAATTCTCCCCTTTGAGCAATTTTGTGAGATATTGAGGCGTCCAGCCCAATAAATCTGCAAATTCTCGTTGCCGCCCGCCTGTCTTGTATTTGATTATTTCGAGCAACCTTGTATTCATAAAATTCAATATAACGGTACTTTATATTGAGTTCGTCCGAACTCTATTATCCTGCAACGGCAGAGGTGGCATTGTCTTCCTGCTGGGCAGATGTTTTTTTGCTTTCCGCAATCTGCTGTTTCAGTATGGCGACCAATTCGTCTATCTGTTTGTCCTTGCTTTTTAGGCTTTCGGCCTGCGTTTGTATCACCTCCCAAACATTTGACGGAATAGTTACAACACTTCCCCCCGCCTCCGAAGAGTTAAGCATATTACCCTCGCCCGTCAGTATCCAAACTTCGTTTATATTTTTATCGACAGACGCCAATTTCTGTACAAACCTTTCCGATAAAGGGACTTTCCCATTTACTATCTGTGAAAATGAGGATTTTGTATAGCCTAATTTCTCGGCCAATTCACGCTCGTTTTCGGCGTATTCCATAAAAACGAGCCAATTTATTATTTTTCTAACCCTTTGTATTTCCGTCATTTACAACCATTCTTAAAATTAAATCGCAACTTTGTGTCGAAAATTTTGTTTGAAATCGAAACAAAGTTTATATTTGCACACGGGTTTTAATAAAACCGCATTCAAAAATATGAATAAAAATTTGAAATCGAAAATAAACCAAACAGTAAATGCAAAAATAATGGAGCAAAAGGTTTTCAAAACGGCCTATCAGGAAGAACAGGAAGCCAGAGATATGGCTATCTACAATGAATGGAACGAGTTAATGTCCGTTCCTGGACAAAGCGCAACCGGCGTAACCCAACATCTGATGCAAAAGTACAATATCCATTCCTCATCAACTATTTGGGTTATGCGCAAAAGAGCCGAAAATCGGCTTAAAAAGGAGGGCAAATTATGAGTACGAAATTAAGCCCCGAAGCTGCACGAGCCAAGTACGAATACAACAAAAAATACCAGCAACGGTATTGGGAGAAAAAGGCTGCGGGCAAACAGAATACCCTGCAACAGCAAATACAGACGGAGGAGGTTTCAGTTGCCCGCAACGGCATGGATGACCAACGGTACATAACTGCTCTCGAAACCTCGAACAAAACGCTCAACAGCGAAAATCGCCGCCTCGTCAGGCTCTTGCACAACTATCAGAAAATTATCGCTCAATCAATAGTTCCTGCTCTATGAAAACAGACAAACAGACAATCGCCAAATATGCCCGTATGTATGCGATAGGCTTATGGGGAATCCTATCTATCCTTTGGCTCTCCGGCGAACCGATAGACGATATGTCCTTGGGGAAATTCTGCTTGCTGAAAGGAGGCGGGCTGGTCTCGCTGGGGTTATGTTGCCTCGTAGGAAAAAGGCTCGACAAAGCAGGACTGCTACCTGATTTGAACGATGAAAATGATTGTGAGATATGAGCTGCTCGGTATGTAACGGCTACCCCGGTTGCCCATGTTGCACTCCGGAACCTCGAATGATAACCTGCCCAGCCTGCAATGGTACGGGAGAAATCTACTACAACGAGAACGGCGACCGGATTTCCGAAGAAGCATACGCCATATTGCCAGCCGAGGCAAGAGAGATTGAAAGTTGCGGCGAATGCGACGGGATGGGCAGCATAGAAGATATTTATGAACCTGATTATGACTAACGCAATGAATGATAAAGACAAACAACACCGATCGGAGGAATTCCAAGAGTTGACCTCCAAAATAGACCGGCTTGAAAAAATAACACTGCTGGGAGCAAAAAATGTTCTGACGATAGATGATGTTGCCCTGATAACAGGGTTTACGAAAGGGCATATATACCGCCTGACAAGCGGACAAAAAATACCGCACTACAAGCCTAACGGACGCACTCTTTATTTCAAGAAAGATGAAATCGAAGATTGGATGCTGCAAAACAAGATACAGACGAATGCCGAGATTGAAAGTGCAGCTACTACCTATACAGCAATCAACAAAAAGAAGTGAGTTATGGAAGATAGCCTCAATTCAGCAAAAGCCCGCATCCGAGCAGCCTTTGAATCAGGAATCAGGATGACAACGGCACAAGGGAACCGAATCGGGCAGACCGTCGATTTCCGCAAGATTGTATCGCTCCTCAAAAGCGAGGGATTCGAGATACAAAGCTATTGGAATGAAAAAGACGGGCGACGCTGGAAAACCTATTACCACCAACACCCGCTACCGATGAAAGGAACACGCATGAGTGAATTGGGGCAATCCAAATTACCATTATAACATGCTGGGGAGGCGAGGCGGAATTACGCTAAGGTGGCGATTTAAGTGCGCTCACGGACTTTGCCACCTCTATTTCGCAGGTTCGAACCCTGCCCCCAGCACAAGCAAAGCCCGAAGCTGTAAGAGGGCAAAAAATCAGCAATTATGAGTGATATTATTGAAATCAAACAGGCTGATATGCTGCAAGCAATCAACCGGGCGGAGGTAGATACGCAAATCGCCACCGCAAAGCAGTATCCCCGTGATATTTACGGGGCATTGAACAACATCAAAACAATCGCCACACTTGATAACTCGACGGCGGAAGATTGTTTCTATGCCCTGCGCCGACAGGGAACTCTCATTGAGGGCGTATCGGTACGCCTCGCAGAAATTATCGCAGGGGCATGGGGAAATATGCGGGTACAAACCCGCATCATCGGAAACGACGGCAAGACTATCACGGCGCAAGGCGTATGCCATGACCTCGAAACCAACCTTGCCGTTTCGGTCGAAGTGAAACGCCGCATAACGGATAAAACCGGCAGAACCTACTCGGAAGATATGCAGGTTACAACCGGCAACGCAGCATCGGCAATCGCTTTCCGAAATGCAGTTCTGAAAGTAGTTCCGAAAGCCATAACGAAGCGGGTTATCGACGAAATCAAACAGGTTGCACTCGGCAAATCCATAGACCTCGAAACCCGCAGACAGAATATGATTGCCTACTTCGGCAAATTGGGCGTATCGCAGGCGGACATCCTCACCTACTGCGGAGTGAAACGCATTGAAGAAATCACCAGCGAAATGGTGTTCGAGTTGAGCGGCCTGAAAAACGCCATAAAGGAGGGTACAACGACCGTAGCCGAGACATTCAAGCAGAACACCGCCGACGCAGAGAAGTTGGCCGAGGAAGCCCGAAAACAGGCCGAAGCCAAACGCCAAAAGGTTGCGGAAGCCGCCGCAGCATCTTCATCCACAGTACAAGGCGACGGGCAACCCGCCGCTACTCCGGAGGCTGTAAACCCCGAAACCGGTGAAATGACCAATAAATAACCGCTCGCAAGAGCATAACTCAACATTACAATGGATAACGTAGAAATCAAAAAAACGAACCTCGAAGCAGCTTACAAACAGGCTGACGACAACACGAAAAAATTGCTCGCCACATTGTTCGGCGATGCAGTAACCGCCACAGACAACCGTCCCGTAACAGAACGTATCAAGACGTTCGAGGATGCCTGCAAGGAGCTTGGCGATGAACATCCTCTTGTAAAAGAGTGGAACTATTGGCAGGGATGCTGCTCCGCAGACCTTGCCGCCTACCTCAAACTCCGCATCATCTGTGCCGCTATCAACGAGGGCTGGGAACCGCAGTTTACTGAGGATGAATGGCGGCATTATCCTTGGTTCTACCTCTACACACAGGCGGAACTCGACGACATGGGCGACGGGGAAAAGCAGGAGCGGCGAATGATTGACACCGGCGACTATGTAACTGAATATGCGGGCTTCGGCTTTGCGTATTCGGATAACGCCCCCTCGCATACGGATGCGGACATCGGCTCTCGCCTTTGCTTGCGAAGCAGCGACCTCGCCATTTACTGCGGGAAGCAGTTCATCAAATTATGGGCTGATTTCAACCTGATTAAAAAGTAATAGAAACAATCAACGGGGATAGGTTTCGGTCTATCCCCCAATTTTATACAACAATGAGCAATACAGTAATACGCCCCAAAGACAGAGCCGAATGGCTCGAATACCGCAAAGACGGTATCGGAAGTTCCGAAGTAGCAACAATTCTCGGCCTCAATCCGTGGGAAACTCCATACCAATTATGGAGACGTAAAAAGGGGTTGGATGCCCCCAAAGACGAAACATTTGCGATGAAAGCCGGGCACTACCTCGAAGATGCCGTATCGCAGTTTTGGGCTGACGCAACAGGCCGAGAGGTAATCAAAAGTTCAGCCGGAGATTGGCTGTTCAAGAACAACGAAAAGGGCTTCTTGCAGGCTTCTCCCGACCGTACATATTGGTTGGACGACCACCGAAATCCGAACAACAAGGGAATTTTGGAATGCAAGACAACCCAAATGTCAATCGACCCCGATGACCTGCCGAAACATTGGTTCTGCCAGGTTCAATACCTGCTCGGTGTCTCGGAGTTTAAGCAAGGTTCGCTGGCTTGGCTATGCTCCGGCCGAGAGTTCGGATATAAGGACATCGCATTTGTCCCTGACTTCTTCGGCTGGATGATTGAGGAGGTTGAACGCTTTTGGATGGACAACATCATGGGGAACGTGGAACCGGAAGCCACTACCGTTACCGACGTCATCACGAAATACGCTCACCACACAGAGGGTAAAATCATCGAAGTTTCCGACGACATTCTGACGGCCTGTAATCAACTGAAAGGGGTAAAAGCAGAACTCGCACAACTCGAAGCCACCAAAGAAGAACTTGAAGCAAAAATAAAACTCGGATTCGGGGATGCTGAGGCTATCAGCTACGGCGGGCAAACACTCGCAACATGGAAAGCCGCAAAGGACAGCGCAAAATTCGATAGCAAGGCTTTCGGGAAAGCCCACCCCGACCTCGCACAAGAGTTCACGAAAATTGTGCCGGGCACACGTCGCTTTATCCTAAAATAGTGAGAATGTATGCAATATCGAATCAGCAGCGAGAGGAAATCATCAAACTTCTCGCTGCTTTACAAGACCTGCCCGGAAAAGATACCAAGACAATCAATATCAAGCGGCGGGCAGGCATATTGATAAGAAAGTTGAACAGTAAAAAGCAGATAGAAAATGACACCAAGTGATTTTTTAGGACAATCATGGGAAGATAAACTGAATAGTTAAATTTTTATCGCCCAAAATATGATTGTATTATAATCATTTGTTATTTTCGCAAAACCAAAAGTAACAGATTATGAATAAGAAAGAATATAGCACTGTATATGGGTGGGAATGGCCGAAAGGCATCCCTACGCTCCTGTTATGCGTGGTAGCCCTAAATACGGTGCTTTTTAACACTATACGGCTATGATTACGTTACGCAGCAACCAATCAGAGCCGATAAAAAAGGCGATTGCATTCTTCAACGAAAAGAACCCGAAACCAAGTTTGATAGTCCTCCCCACAGCGTGGGGAAAATCAATCCTTACGGCTTTTGTTGCGAAGAACTGCACGGATAAACTGCTCGTTTTGCAACCCTCAAAGGAGCTGTTGGAGCAGAACTACAAAAAATACCTCTCGTTATGCGGATTCGTAACCAACGCCGGTATCTACTCCGCATCATTCGGGCGAAAAGACATCGCCCAAATAACCTACGCCACTATCGGCAGTATCAAATCACTCGGAGCGACATTCAAGCAAATGGGCTTCACAAAAATGCTCATTGACGAGGCACATCTATACCCTCGTGAATCCGATAGTATGCTCGGCAAGTTTCTCGAAGAAAGCGGAATTACACACGTTCTTGGCATAACGGCCACGCCGGTCAAATTGCAGACCAACCGAGATATGGACGGCAACACGTTTTCCAAACTCGTGATGCTGACATCTCGCAGCAAGAAAGGCAATTTTTTCAAGAACATTATCCATGTCGGGCAGGTTCGGGAAATGGTGGAACTCGGATTTTGGAGTAAACTCGTATATCAAGCTGCCGATTTTGACGACAGTATGCTCGTGTTCAACACCTCAAAATCCGAATACACAGAATCCAGCGTACAACAAGCCTACAACGCCAACAACGGAGCAGGCGGTATAATCAACGCTCTCGACAGCAATCAAGACCGCAGGCACATTCTCGCATTTGTTCCAAGCGTACAGGACGCTATAGACCTATCGCAGCGGTATGAAAATTCAGCCGTGATTTACGGCGATATGGATAAACGGCAGCGGGATTATGTAATCTCGGAGTTCAGAGCCGGACGCATACGGGTAATTTTCAACGTGCGGGTACTTTCAACGGGTTTCGACTACACGGGAATAGATTGTATCGTTCTCGGAATTTCGACGGCCTCAATCGCCCTGTATTACCAAATCATCGGACGAGCAACACGAATCGACGAGAGCAAACAAGACGCCCTCATCATAGACCTCGGCGGCAACGTAGCACGTTTCGGCAAGGTCGAGGACATCACATTTGAACGGGGAAAAATATGGAGAATGTTCGGCAGCGGCGGCAAGTTGTTGAGCGGTATTCCTATCAGCGACATCGGACGTGTAACGAAAAAAGACGTGGACGCTATGGATGCCGGAAACAAAGCTATCATCGAGGTTATGCCTTTCGGAAAGTACAAAGGCGAGCGCATAGCCAACATTCCGGCCAGCTATCGACAATGGTGTTTGGCAAATTTCGAATGGAAAGCCCACAACGAAAACCTCCGTCAATCTCTTTTAGCGACACTTAAAAATTGAGGATATGGCAAGACCCAAGAAAAATAATGCAGAGTATTTCACGCATGACGCCGATATGCGTAATGACGTGAAAATAAAGGCTCTCCGCCGTAAATTTTCCCACACAGGGTATGCCGTATGGAATTACTTGTTGGAAACACTCACAGACAGCGACTTTTTCGAGGTTGAGTGGGAGGAAATAAACATAGAACTCCTTGCGGCGGATTATGATGTATCGGTTAGCGAACTGACCGATATTGTTGAATACTGCGTAAAAATCGGACTGTTGCAGCGGGCTGGGAATAAACTCGTTTCCCAAGCCCACCAGCAACGGTTTGCCTCTCTGCTCGCCAACAGAGAACGGAAGCGCATTTCTGACAACCAAAATGCAGGTGAATCGAATAATGGCGGAGTTATGGCGAGCCAAAACCCCGTCGAAATAGACGAAGCCGATGCAAATGGCAGCCCGAAACAACATAGTAAAGGAGAGGAGAGCAAAGGAGAGGAAAAGAAAGGAGAAATAAAATATCCTTATCAGGATATTGCCAACCTGTGGAACTCGATATGCAAGAGCCTCCCGAAAATATCGAAGTTATCAGACCCTCGGCGGGCAAAGATAAAAGCCAGGCTCAACGAGTTCGGCAAGCCTGAAAGCTGGATGCCGACCTGCGAGGCTTTGTTTGAGGAGGTTGAATCATCAAACTTTCTACGGGGCGAAAACAAATCGAATTGGCAAGCGACGTTCGATTGGCTGTTTAACAACGGCACGAACTGGGTTAAGGTCATGGAGGGAAACTACGCCAACAAAGGCCAGCAACGCAAAGCCGGTTCCGCAACTCTCGGCTGTGATGAGCGCATCGAGAACGGACGCCGGACGTATGGGTCGGGAAAGGTTACAATCCCGATGAATGCTCCCCCTCGACCGGGCGATAAATATGCTTGGGATAGTTCAACACAAAAATGGGTGCTGTTATGATGCGGTGGAGAGAGTTGGGAATCGAAATCCCGTATAATCGCACGAGCGGCAACATCAAGACCTATTGCCCTCAATGCAGGGATAGTCGCCACAATAAACGGGATAAAAGCCTTTCGGTGGACTTGGCTACCGGTGTATTCAACTGCCATTACTGCGGGTGGGCGGGTTGCGCCGCCGAGAAAGAACAGCGGTGGGATAAACCATTCTACAACCCTCGCCCGCTGGCTCGGCAGAAACCCGAATACAAAAAGCCCAAACAGACGGGTAATACCACAATGGGCAGCAAGGCTATTGCTTGGTTTGCCGGCCGGGGAATCAGCCAAAAGACGCTCGAACAAATGCGGATTACGGAGGGCATGGAGTGGATGCCGCAGAAAAACGGACAAGCCAACACTATCCAATTCAACTACTACCACAAGGGCGAATTGGTGAACACGAAGTTCCGCACAGGCGACAAATGCTTCAAAATGGTATCGGGAGCAGAACTGCTACCGTACAACATTGACGCTATTAAAGGGCAAAAGGAGTGTATCATCACGGAGGGTGAAATGGATGCCCTTTCCTTTGTTGAGTGCGGGCGTACCGACGTTGTAAGTGTTCCGAACGGAGCAAATGCCAATCTCTCTTACCTTGACGATTACATCGAGGAGTATTTCGAGGACAAAGATACGATTTTCATTGCATCGGACACCGACACCAAAGGCGTCATCCTGCGTGATGAGTTGTTGCGGCGATTCGGAGCTGACCGCTGCCGCATTCTCGAATACGGGGAGGGGTGCAAAGATGCCAACGAACACCTGATGAAATTCGGGCGGGATAGCCTCCTGAAATGCCTCAACGATGCGCCGGAGGTAAAAGTAGAGGGAATTTTCACGGTTTCTGACTTTGAACAATCGCTGGACGCCATTTTTGAACACGGGCTACAAAAGGGAGTAACAATCGGGCATGACAACTTTGACCGGTTGTGTTCTTTCGAGACAAAACGCCTCTGCATCGTAACAGGTATTCCGGGCAGCGGTAAATCGGAGTTTATCGACGAGATTGCCGAGCGGTTGAATATGCGGTACGGGTGGAGATTTGCCTATTTCAGCCCTGAAAATGCCCCGCTCGCCTATCACGCCTCCAAGTTGATAGAGAAGTTCACCGGCAAGCGGTTCAGCAAGGAAACGCTTAAATTCGGGGAGTATCGGCTGGTAAAAGAACACCTCGAAGATAATTTCTATTTCATCAGCCCTGCGGACAATTTCCGAGTAGATACAATCCTCGAAAAAGCCAAATTCCTTGTTCGGCGGCGGGGTATCAAAGCCCTCGTAATCGACCCATACAACCGTTTGGAAAGCCAACAGGGGAACCGGAACGAAACGCAGTACATCAGCGAACTGCTCGACAAGCTGACGAATTTCGCTCAAATCAACGACATCCTCATAATTCTAATGGCGCACCCGACCAAGCAGCCGAAGAATAAAGACGGTGTAATTGAAGCCCCGACGTTGTATGACATCAGCGGCTCGGCCAACTTCTACAACAAAGCCGATTTCGGTATAGTTGTTCACCGGAACCGCTTGGAAAACACGGTCGAGGTTCACGTTCAAAAAGTCAAGTTCCGTCACCTTGGCGAATGCGGAACTTGCCAATTCAAGTACAACATCAATAACGGGCGGTACGTGCCTTTCGACGGTAGCAGCTTCGATGCTATCAAGTGGGATAATGACAACCACCTGCAACAACACCAACAAGAACTATTGGAGGAAGCATGCCGAAACAGCGTGTTTGACTTCCGGGACGATGATATGCCGGATGACGAATGCCCATTCTAAAAACATAAAATTATGAAACAGCTACTTATATCTTTTTCGGGAGGGGCGACGAGCGCATATATGACAAAAATGCTCTTGGATAATCTCAACCAATCAGAGTACGAAATAAAAGTCGTGTTCGCAAACACGGGGAAAGAGCGAGAAGAAACTCTGCAATTCATTCGAGAATGCGATACCCGTTGGGGGTTCAATACCGTTTGGGTCGAATGTATTACTAATCCGGAACGGGGGAAAGGCGTATCGGCAAAAGTCGTTGATTTTGAAACGGCAAGCCGTAATGGAGAGCCTTTCGAGGCCAGCATAAAAAAGCACGGAATATCCAACGTAAATCAACCCCTTTGCACTCGTGAGCTGAAAACCTATACAATCAACGCATATATGCGGCAAATAGGCTGGAAACACTATCACCGTGCGATAGGTATTCGATTGGACGAAATAGACCGGATAAATCCAAACTACAAAAAAGAGCGCATAATTTACCCTTGTGTATCAATGTTTCCCTCACGCAGAGAGGACATCAACGCATTTTGGGCTGCACAAGACTTTTCGCTGAATCTAAAATCGTATCAAGGGAACTGCGATTGTTGCTATAAAAAATCCCTCCGTAAACTGCTCACGATAGCGCACGAAGAACCCGAACGCTTCCAATGGTGGGCAGATATGGAGGCAAAATATGAAAACTATCTCCCCGACAGCAGAAAGAACAATCCCAACGTGAAATTCCCAATACGCTTTTTTCGAGGGAATCTATCAGCAAACGACATACTTCAAATGAGCAAGTCATTCACTGATTTTGCCTCCGATGATAGCAAAAAGACTAACACCTACAAACAATTATCCTTATTCGGAAACGAACTGGACACTCCTAATGGGTGCAGCGAAAGTTGCGAAGCATTTTAATCAAAATAACAGTATGAAAACGTACGTAATCACACTCTCAAAGCGGTTTCCTGCCGGACATAGACGTGCTGGCGACCTTACATTTTTCCATGAAAAGCTGGCAAATGCTCTTGACGACGCCGAAGCGACACTTACCGTAGACGATGCAGATGATACGCCAATTCAAATATGCGATTGGAAAATCCACACGATGCGGGTAAATTATCCCCTTTGGGAAAAACGCATCGCCGAGGTTGAGCGGGGCGAGGCTTGCCTATCAATCCGACAATGGACGGGCAAGCCATACCACAGCAAACAGACTGAAATTGCCCGGCTGACAAAGGAGGACGGCGTAGGCATTCAAAAAGTAGAAATCACCAATGATTTTTCGGAGTGCATTATCGGAGGCCAATATTATAACTACTATGATGTTGCTCAAAATGATGGCCTACACCCAGCCGATTGGCTTGATTGGTTTAACGCACACGACTTCGCAAAGCCTATGGCAATTATTCATTTCACCAAATTCCGTTACTGATATGAACACACAGAAAATGATCGAATGGATAGGCACTCACAATGTAGGCGTTTCGTCGAGAACAATGTGGTGTGGCTTAATGGGCGTAGGTTCCGGCTCGGCAGGTAGGTTTGACGTGCCGAGTGATGTGGACGACTTTTCCCGCTGCTATGACCTCGTAACCTTTGCGGAGGTTTCTCCGGTTTATGACCTGCCCCGTATCTGTGAGATTTTCCCTTGGTATAAGCCTATTATCGACAGTTGGGCAACACTCGCTGAATTGTATGAAAAGCAGGACTATAAAGGGGTATATCACCTCCTATCAAGCAAACGAGACGAGGTTATGTGCTTACAAGGGTTCGAGAAGAAAGGCGACGGAATATGGATAAAACAATGACAGCCATGAAACTGCTTTATATCGACTTATTCTGCGGAGCGGGCGGAACATCTACCGGCGTTGAGAACGCCCGATATGGAGGCCGGCAATGTGCAAAGGTTATCGGATGCGTGAACCATGACGCCAACGCCATAGCCTCACACGCAGCCAACCACCCCGACGCTATGCACTTCACGGAGGACATTCGGACGCTGGAACTCTCCCCGCTGATAACCCATATTGCAAAAATGCGGGAACAATACCCCGGCGCATTCGTCGTGTTATGGGCGAGCCTCGAATGTACGAATTTCAGCAAAGCCAAAGGCGGGCAGCCTCGTGATGCAGACAGCCGGACGCTGGCCGAGCATCTGTTCCGGTATATCAAGGCTATCAATCCCGACTACATTCAGATTGAAAACGTCGAGGAGTTTATGAGTTGGGGCGACCTTGACGACAACGGGAAGCCGATAAGCAAGGACGCAGGGCGGTTGTATCAGCAATGGGTAGCGAACGTCTGCGAATATGGCTACCGATTTGCACACCGCATACTCAACTCTGCTGATTATGGAGCGTACACCTCCCGCCGCCGGTTCTTCGGCATCTTCGCCAAAGGCGGCCTTCCGATTGTATTTCCCGAACCAACGCACTGCAAAGAGGGGGAGGCAGGGCTGTTCGGCGGGTTGCAACGCTGGAAGCCCGTGCGGGAGGTGTTGAACTTTTCGGATGAGGGAGAAAGTATTTTCGGGCGTAAAAAGCCGCTCGTCGATGCAACATTGGAACGGATATATGCAGGACTGATAAAATTCGTTGCGGGTGGCAAAGAGGCATTCATGGTAAAATGGAACAGCATGAGCCGCACGGGAAAATATCAGGCTCCGGGCATCGACGAGCCGTGTCCGACTGTTGCAACGCAAAGTCGGCTCGGCGTGGCACAGGTGAGTTTCCTTTCCAAGTATTACGGCGGTAGTCCTGAGGGTAAGAGTGTATCGGTAGAGGAGCCTGCGGGAGCAATAACCACACGAGACCACCACTCGTTCATCACGGCCTATTATGGCAACGGGCACAATCACAGCATAGACGAACCGGCTCCAACGGTAACGACGAAAGACCGGCTTGCATTTGTCGATATGCAGTACGGTAACGGGACACCCTGCGACATCGAGACACCCGCTCCAACCGTTACAACCAACCCCAAACACCAACTCGTCACCTGCAAACGGCACTACCTGATGAACCCACAGTTCCAATCCGCTGGTGGCTCCGTTGATAAGCCGTGTTTCACGCTTATCGCTCGCATGGATAAAATGCCACCTTACCTCATCCAAACGGAACATGGCGAAGTGGTTATCATTATCGAACCGAACGACACACCTGCAATGGTAAAAATCAAACAATTCATGGCGTTATATGGCATTATCGACATAAAAATGCGAATGCTTCGCATACCGGAACTCAAACGGATTATGGGTTTTCCCTCCGACTATGTTCTCGTCGGGACACAGGCCGACCAAAAGAAATTCATCGGTAACGCTGTGGAAGTCAATATGGCACGGGTACTCTGCGAGGCTCTTTGCACCCGACTGATTGAGGAGGACATCAGACCGATTCGGGCGGTTGCATAACCCAAACGAAACGCAAATAAAAAAAACGCATTATAAATCATCGAATTATGAAAGTGAAAGAAATCATCAAGTATCTGCACACCTACCAAAAGTGGCGGCGAGGGGCTGACCTACCTATGCCCAACCCTAAAGAATTAGGGATAGCGATTGACGGGGCTATCCGTGAACTGCGGAATTTTCAACGGCTGAAAATCAAACTCGACAAGAAAAGTCCCAAATGAAATGCCACTGTTCTACGCAAATACCAATTATAACCGAAGCTGGACGAGGTGTTTGTACGCTCGCTTCCCCCATGCGGTAATAACTAAAACCGACCGGAATTTTGCAGGCGGTTGGATAAAGGTTTGGTTCAAGAACGATAAGCGATATTGGAAAGGCAAACTACAAGAAACAACCAACATCAAGAAGATATGAAAACAATCTATAAATACCAAATCGAAGTAAAGGACGAGCAAATTGTAATGCTCCCCATAAACGCTCAAATATTAACCGTTCAAACACAGCACGAAACGCCTTGTATTTGGGCTTTAATAGACAAAAATGAAAATCGAACGACCCCTGTAAAAGTGAAAATTTATGGAACCGGACACCCGATACCAGACAACGAAAATCTGACCTACATTGGCACGTTCCAACTGTACGGAGGCAATATCGTATTTCACGTTTTCCACCAATTATAATTTAACATCAAATCAACATGAAAACAATGACGAAAGAGCAGCTTGCGGAGCTGCTGAACGGTAACGAATACCGTGATGAAATGACAAAGGAACAGGAACAGGCTGCCGAGGAGAACAATCTGCTGGTGCTGTTCGGGGCATCGGACGACCTGCTTGAAATGCGAGGGGCTATCTATGATGAGGCCGGAGCGTATGACGGCGGCGAGTATGCGCTGGCCTTGGACGGTGAACTGTATGCCGACGGTGAGGAGGAAAACACCTACCACAAGGCCATAGGCAACGAAATTCTGCCGCTTTCGGACGAGTACGACAACGACGACAATCCACGCCTCATTCGAGCCGAGTGGTGTCCCGACGATCAACTGGAATTGAGCTGGCGTATTTCCTCCAATATGCCCTACGCACCGTTCACAATCAAGCGGGACGGAGAACCTTACTGCGAGGGCATAGTTATCGATATCGATGACATAATCTCAAACAATAAATAACAGAGCAATCATGGGAAACTTTGGAATCAAAATCGACCTACTGAAACTGAAAAACAGTTTCGTAACCAACCTCAAAGGTAAAGCCGCCACGAAACGCTGCTTGGTTATCCCTATCGATGACAGCGGGGTTTACCTCGGAGAGAAAGGCGTATATCTGAACCTCACAGCCGTCGAAATGCGGGAACAGAGGTACGGCGACACGCACGTCCTCAAACAAAGCCTCTCGAAAGAGATATACCAAGCCATGAGCGAGGAGGAACGCATGGCGCAGCCCATAGTCGGGGCGTTGAAGCCTATCGAAAGCCAACAGCGTCAAATGGAAGTAACGCAGACCACCAACGCAGCGGAGGCTGTCGAAGACCCTGACGACCTCCCGTTCTAACATCGGGCGGTTCACAGCACGACACAATTCGGGGAGCAATCCCCGTTTTGTTGTCTTGCCCCCAAATAGCCCCAAATTCAAACGATATGATAACAGATAACCAAACACACGGCAAGCCCAAAAGAAAGGCGCAGAAGCCACCAAAACAACCCAAAATGGATATGTTCACGGCTATCTGCAAAAGCGACCTGAAAATAGAGGTCGTCAAAGAGTACATATTCCACCCGACCCGCAAATGGCGGTTTGATTATGCGATACCCGACCATAAAATCGCTCTCGAAGTAGAGGGCGGCGTATGGACGGGCGGACGACATACACGTCCGCAAGGGTTTCTCGGCGACATTGAAAAGTACAATGCAGGGACTTTGCTCGGCTGGCGGATATTCAGAGTAACGCCCGACGACCTATGCAGGTTGAAGACGCTGGAATTGATAAAACAGGCGATTTCCGGTTGAAAATTCATTTTTTTGCTCAAAAAATGATTATAATACAATCATATTGGCTAATTTTGTCGAAACTAACAAATTCAAAGGATGATAAAATTTTCAGAATTTGTATCGCTCGGACACCCGGATAAGATTGCGGACTATATTTCGCAATACCTCCTCGACCGATACATCGAACACGACCCGCAAACCCGATATGCGGTGGAAGTGCAAATCAAGGATTATCGGGTAACGCTCGGCGGCGAGGTATCGAGCACACACCGTTTCAGCCCGGAGGAGATTCGCCGATTCGTTCGGGAGGCCGTCAATGAAATCGGATACACACGAGAGTATCAGGAACGCTGGGGTGCAGAGAACACAATTTGCGGCGACCTTTTGGACGTTGAAAGCCTCATCACCCAGCAGAGCAACGATATAGCACAAGGGCTGTCCGGCTGGGGCGACCAAGGCATTTTCTTCGGGTACTGCGAATACCGGCCTGACACCTGCGGAATGCCTCTTGACCATACCCTCGCCAAAAGACTGTGCAAAGACCTGTTCGAGAGCGGCATCGGAGGCCTCGACATCAAAACGCAGGTCATAACCAGCAACGATAAGGTCGAAAAGGTCATCGTGGCAATACCGCTGCTCGACGACACCAGCAAAAAGACCGTGAAACATTTCGTGCGCTCACGAATCAAAGGCCGGTATCAACTCATCATCAACGGCACGGGGCGATATGTCAAGCACTCGTCTATCGCAGACTGCGGCACGACAGGCCGCAAATTGGCTGTGGATTTCTACGGCGGCAACAGTAAAATCGGCGGCGGTTCCCCTTGGACGAAAGACGCAAGCAAGGCCGACCTTACGCTGAACCTCGCAGCCCGCCGTCTCGCTATCAACTACTCGATGAAGTACAAAACGGACGTAATGACTGCCCTCGCCTGCTGCATCGGCAAACAGGCGGTGGATTTCATCGTTCAAGACACAGCGGGAAACACGTTGGCCGAGGGGACAATGGACATCAACCCGCAGGAGATATGCAAGGAGTTCAAGTTGAATACCCCTATTTATGCGTCAATGTGCCGCTGGGGACTGTTCGGCGAGTATCAACAGGACAAAGTATGGGAATGAGGCTATGAAAACCGAAATTGCAAAACTCTCGCAAATTCAGACCAACGGGGCGAATCCCCGTGTCATCAAGGACGACAAGTTCGACAAGCTGGTAAACTCGATACTCGCTTTGCCGAAAATGTTGGAACTCCGCCCTATTGTGGTAGACAACACGTTCGTTTCTCTCGGTGGTAACATGCGCTATCGGGCATTGACGTTCATCGCTGGGATGTCTTTCGACGACCTGAAAGCCAGGCTGTGCGACATCCGAGATTTTCAGAAAAAGACAGAGGCCGAGAAAGAGGTTTTGATTTCTTATTGGGAGCGTTGGCAGGACAATCCCACCGCCCCCGTTATCCGAGCCTCTGACCTATCGGATGCCGAACAAAAGGAGTTCATCATCAAAGATAACGTAGGCTACGGTGAATGGGACTTCGATATGTTGGCAAACGATTGGGATGCAGAAGACCTCGAAGATTGGGGATTGGATGTATGGCAGACCGATAACAACAACGGCGGCGGAGAGGCAAGCGAAAGCAGCAAACCCGCCAACGGTTCATTGACCGACCGTTTCGTTATTCCGCCGTTCTCTATCCTCGACACCCGCAAAGGCTATTGGCAAGCCCGTAAAAAGGTGTGGCGGGAACTTATCGGGGATATGGGCGAAAGCCGCAACGATACGCTGATAACAAGCCCCGAAATCAAGTACAAAGACATCTATCAAAAGACACGGGAGCATCGAGAATCGCTCGGCCTTTCATTCAAGGAATACCTCGACAAATATGTGCCGGAGGAAGTCAAAGAGCGAGAGGCGGCCAAAGTCCTGTCGGCGGGCGTGTCGTTGCTTGACCCCGTTATGGCTGAACTTATTTGCCGTTGGTTTGGGTTAGAACGGTGCAAGACGTTCGACTGCTTCGCAGGCGATAGCGTGTTCGGCTATGTATCGGCCTATCTCGGCAATGAGTTCACCGGCATCGAACTCCGGCCGGAACAGGCTCAACTCAACAACGAGCGGGTCGAGGGAATGTCCGCACGGTATATCTGTGACGACGGGCAAAATATCGGACAACACATTGAGCCGAACAGCATGGATTTACTGTTTAGCTGCCCGCCGTACTATGACCTCGAAAAATACTCCGATCTCGAAAACGATGCGTCCAATCAGGGAACATACGAGGAGTTCCTCACAATTCTGGCAAACGCTTTCAAATCCGCCCTCGGCTGTCTGAAAGAAAACCGGTTTGCAGTTATTGTCGTCGGGGACGTTCGGGATAAGAAAACAGGCTTCTACTACAATTTCATTGACGATATGAAACGCATCTTCAAAGAGAACGGAGCAGCCCTGTATAACGAACTTATCCTCATAGAAACAGGAGCCAGCACAGCCCTCCGTGCCGCCCGCTATATGGAGAGCCGCAAGGTAGCCAAGATGCACCAAAATATCCTCGTGTTCTACAAAGGCAACACAAAAGAAATCAAGAACAACTACAAAAAAATCGAATATGCAAGCGAAGATTTGGAACTATTCAGAGTGGATAGCGGAGACGAATCCGCAGAAGATTAGAGAGCATTTCGAAAATCTGTTACGCAAGGCCGGATTCAATATTCTCCGCTTTACAGCCCACCATTTCGAACCGCAAGGATATACGGCTTTGTGGTTACTCTCAGAAAGCCACTTTGCCGTACACACCTTTCCGGAATATGGTAAATCGTACATCGAGTTGTCAAGCTGCAACCTCGAATACTATCAGCGTTTTTTGGAAATGACAAAAGAGTTGTAAAATGAGCGAGGCACAACAGAGAAAGCGTCGGCAGTTGAAATTATCCCGCCTCGAAATCGTGGCGCAACTCTACAAACGTGGTTACAGCATACGGAAAATCCAGTCCGAGGTAATGAAACGCCTCGGACTGGAAACCTATTCGACGGCCACCGTGAACAGGGACATCCAAACCCTCCTCAAAGAGTGGCGGGAAAGCCGCTTGGAGAATATGGATTTGGCCTTGCAGCTTGAATTGGAACGCATCGACGAAACCTGCCGGGAGTTGTGGGAACAATGGGAAAAGTCGAAAACCGACTACACCAAGACCGACCGTAAACAGAAAGGCTCGCCAACACGGGACAGCAAGACAGGAGAAACATCTATCCGCACTTACCAAACCGAACGAAAAGAAACGGAGGTTATACGCCTCGGCGACCCGTCATACATTGCGGAAATCAGACAGCAGCTTGCAGAACGCCGGAAGTTGCTCGGCCTGTATGCCCCCGAAAAGAAAGATATTTCAGGCGATATGAGTTTTGCGGCATTCCTCATTGAGAGCGGCATCGTGGATGACAATGAAGAGAAATAACGACATATTACGGCAGCGAGGCATCGACCTGATGCGTTCGTGGAGAGAGGATTGGAACCGGTTTGTCCGGGACGGTCTCGGCGTTACCCTCGACAGGGAGCAGCAGGAGATTTTGTCCAGCGTCCAATTCAACCCTCGCACGTCGGTTGCTTCCGGCACGGCTCGTGGCAAAGACTTCGTCGCTGCTTGTGCTGCCATGTCATTTCTGTACCTGACGCCTCGGTGGAATACCCAACGCCAACTCATCGAGAACACGAAAGTTGCCCTCACCGCTCCGACTGACAGGCAGGTAAAAAACATTATGATGCCGGAGATTTCAAGGCTCTACAATCGAGCAAAATCACGAGGCATCGTGCTGCCCGGACGCCTGAACGCCTATGACATTCGCACGGACAGCGACGAATGGTTCTTGACCGGTTTTAAGGCCGACGAGAATAATCACGAGGCATGGTCAGGCTTTCACGCCGTAAATACGATGTTTGTCATCACGGAGGCGTCCGGTATCAGCGATAATACGTTCGAGGCAATCGAGGGTAACTTGCAAGGCAATAGCCGTGTTTTGCTGGTGTTCAACCCCAACACCCCTATCGGGTATGCAGCCCGCAGCCAACGAGGGGAACGCTGGACGAAATTTCGGCTGAACAGCCTTACAGCCCCTAACGTCATCGAGCATAAAATCATCATTCCCGGCCAGGTTGATTACGAGTGGGTAGCCGATAAACTCGAACAATGGTGTACCCGTATCGACAAATCGGAGGTGCAAGAAGAACTCGACGACTTCTGCTTCGAGGGGAAATGGTATCGACCGGAAGACCTATTTCGCAAAAAGGTTCTCGGCAAATTCCCGAAAGTATCTGACGATGTGCTTATCCCGATGCAGTGGATTGAGGCCGCACAGGAACGCTGGCGGAAGCATAAAGGGGAACACACCGGCACAAATTGGCTCGGTGTCGATGTGGCCGGAATGGGACGGGACGCAACTGTCTACTGCAACCGCATCGAGAATTGGGTTGCCCCATTCAAAAAGCATAATTCAGGAGGCACGGCAGACCACATGAGGGTTGCGGGCGACATCATCAACCACCGCCGCCAGCACCCTGCGTCGTTTGTCAGCATCGACACAATCGGCGAGGGTGCGGGTGTCTATTCTCGGGCACACGAGATTGACGACAGCCCGTATATCATCAGCTGCAAATACAGCGAGGGAGCGAAAGCCCGTGATAAAGAGCTGACCGACATCACGGGGCAATACAAGTTCCTCAATATGCGAGCATATCTGTTTTGGTGCATCCGAGATTGGCTCAACCCCAAGAATAACACGGGAGCCATGTTGCCGCCGGACGAAGAATTTGCCCAAGAAGCAGCCGAAATCCGATGGTCGTTCCGCTCCGACGGCAAAATAGTCATCGAACCCAAAGAGGACATCAAAAAACGGCTCGGACGCTCTACCGACAAATTTGATGCGCTGGCCAACACGTTCTATCCGGTTGTCATCAGGCGTCCGGTGGATAAAAGACGCATTGCGGGAGCTGTGTACTAATTTTTTTTGCAAACAAAATGATTATAATATAAACAGTTATGGCGACAATCCAAGAAATCATCGACAAGAACAGACCGGTAACGGAGATAATCTCCGACTTGAAAGAAAAAGCCGTTTGCGTACCGGCATGGACGGGACGTTGGGGTTTGATACACGAGTACGACCCCAAGAAACACCCCGTAATGAACAAAGCCAAATATCCCGACATTGTGAAAGATGACGGCACTATTGACTACGTTACTCGCATCACATACGACCTGCAACGATTGGCAGTAAAACGCATGACGGAACTGTGCTTCGGCATACCTGTTAAGCGCATCTATAACCCCCAAAACGACGGGGAGCAGAAAATTGCCAAAATGTTGGAGGCAATCTACAAGCGGAATCGCATTGACAGCGTGAACATCGAACGGAGCAACATGCTGTTCGCCGGTTGTGAAGTCATGACGCTGTGGTATGCCGTTGAACAACGGCACAACCTTTACGGATTTGATAGCCCGTTGAAATTGCGGTGCAAAAACTACTCGCCGATGCAGGGAGACGAATTGTACCCGCTGTTCGATGAGTATGGCGATTTGATTGCCCTATCCGTTGGTTACACCCGAAAGAAACTCGGCAAAACCGTTTCATACTTCGACACCTACACCGACAACAAGCACCTGAAATGGTCGAACGAAAACAACGGTTGGCAGCTTATCGAGGATGATGATATTACCCTCGGCAAAATCCCCGGCGTATATATGTTTCGCCCGACGCCTATTTGGGAGGACACCTCGAAAATTGTGTTCGAAATTGAATGGGCGTTGAGCCGCAACGGTAATTACCTCCGCAAAAACAGTAGGCCGGTGTTCTGTGTCTTTGCAGACGAAGAAATAAAGTTCGGCGGAGAAGAATCCGAAAACAAGGAGTTCAAAAGCGTGTTGCAATACCCCAAGGGTTCATCTGCCAATTATATAACATGGCCGCAGGCTGTTGAAAATCTGAAATTCCACATAACAGAGCTGCGACAATCGTTCTTCACGCAGTTGCAGTTGCCGGATTGGAGTTACGAAAGCATGAAATCAAACCCCATGTCGGGCGAGAGCCGTAAGCAACTATTCATTGATGCCCAACTCAAAGTCGAGGACGAGAGCGGGCGTTTGCTTGAATTCCTCGACCGTGAAATGAACGTCGTCAAAGCGTTCCTCAAAACGATGCTGCCCGAGAAACAATGGAAAGACGTGGATAGCCTGCAAGTGGAAATGAAGATAACGCCGTTCACGATTACCGATGAAAAGGACACGATTACATGCCTCACGACGGCCAACGGTGGCAAACCTATCATTTCACAGCGTCAGAGCGTCGAAATGTACGGCAAGAGCAGCGATGTCGATAAAACGATGCAGGAACTCGCCGAAGAACAAACCGTCGATGCGTTCAACTTATCCGAGTAGACCCATGACAAAAGTACGTATATCACAAATGACGTTCGGAGAAAGCGAGTTCGTCCGGGGTAATAAGGTTTGGAGGGCTGAATCGCTGTACTTGTTTGCACAGGCCAAAGGCTACGAAGTGCGAGACCTCCCGCTGTGGGCTGTGGATTTGACCGACAGTCCGTTTTCGGCAGACAACCTATCGCAGTTTATCTTCCAATGCAAACGGGTGCAGGATTGCTCGCTGGACTATCCTATCATCCTCGACGATTGCGGGCAGATTGCCGACGGTTATCACCGCCTGTGTAAAGCGATTTTAGAGGGACGTGAAACCATAAAAGCGATACGGTTGGAGGAAATGCCCGCCCCCGACCGCATAGAGGAGGAATAACAATGGCCGCAGCGAAAAAAAAGCAACAGCGGGAACGACCGAAATATGCGTGTCGGGACTGCGTTCATAGCTACGATTGGCACGAAAAGAATTGGCGGGGAGAACTGTTTATGTGCCGCTGCCCGCACTACAAGGAGGGGAAGTTCTCGAAGTTCTTGGACGACCCGCAATGCAATGTATTTGAATTGAGAGGTAATGGCACGGCTGGATAAATGGGAGAGTAAGCACCTGAAAGACGTGGGGCGTTATGCACGGCAGATTGAAGCTATTTATCGGTCTGCCGTGCGTGAGGCTGCTGCTATCGGGGCATCTGTGCCCCATTTCAACCCCGACAAGCCCTTTTCGTTCGCCAGCTATCCAAGCACAAAGGCTCGCATCGAAAAGCTGCTACACACGTTGAAAACGGGCATATCGACGGTCATTCTTAACGGCATCGAGGCCGAGTGGACGTTGGCGAACAATAAAAATAGCGAATTGTGCAACATCGTGTTCGGTGAATATGCCAAGAGGCTATCGCCGGAACAGGCTCGCAAGTATTACAACCCCAACGACAATGCCCGTAAAGCGTTCATGGAGCGCAAAATCGGCGGTTTGAAGCTATCCGACAGGGTATGGCGGTACACGGAGCAATTCAAAACGGAGATAGAAATGGGCATCGACCTCGGTCTGCGGGATGGGCTTTCGGCCGATGAAATGAGCCGGACACTACGGCAATACCTACAACACCCAGACAAGTTGTTTCGACGTGTTAGGGATGAGCACGGGCAGTTGCACCTATCGCAACGAGCAGCTGCATTCAGTCCCGGCCAAGGGGTCTACCGCTCCTCATACAAAAATGCCCACCGTTTGGCTGCGACCGAAACCAACATCGCCTATCGGACTTCGGATTATACACGCTGGCAACAACTCGATTTCGTGGTGGGCATAGAAATTCGGCTGTCGAACAACCACACCCTCAATGGGCGGGCGTTTACCGACATTTGCGATGAGTTGGCCGGACGTTATCCCAAGAATTTCAAGTTCACGGGCTGGCATCCGTATTGCCGCTGCCACGCCGTTACGATACTCAAAACATTGGAGGAAATCGAGGCAGACAACGAGCAAATAATGCTCGGACAACCGTTGAACGGGGAAAGCGCAAACAGGGTGTCCGACGTACCGCAAAATTTCAAGGAATGGAGAAACAAGAACCACGACAGGATTGAAAAGGCCACCAACAGCGGGACGCTACCTTATTTCCTGAAAGATAACAGACAATACGCACAAAAAGAGGGCGGCCAATGACCGCCCTCCTTTTTTCAGATTCTACCTTACGCCAAGTTCACGTCAAGGCGTAGCATAATGCCTAATGCCGCAGCAATGCGGATGAACGAGGAGAGCTGCAAATCTGTTTCCCCTTTCTCGATGCGATTGATGTAGGTGCGTTCCCGCCCGACACGCTCGGCAAGTTCCTTTTGCGTCATGCCGAGTTCTTTGCGCCGCTCCCGCAGCATTTCGCCATAATACCAGGCACGAGCCTTTGCGTCGAACTCTTCCCGTTCCGGAGTGCCGACCTCGCCAACCTCTTTGGCGAGTACCGTTTCGGCCTTTACGAACCCCGGTTTCTTGCTGAAATCCGTCTGCCGGAGTTTCTGCAATTCCTCTGCTGTTAATCGGTTGTTTGTCGTACTCATAGCAATTTTCTTAAAATGTTGATAGCCTTTGTAATCTCCTTGTCGTAATCCTTTGTGCTTTTCTTCACAAAGCCATTCAGTAGGATAACGCTCGATGCGAGGTTGATATTTTCATTGTCCGCCGAAAACAGGATAACCCGAACTTCATTATCAACCGAAACCCGCAACTCGTAAAAATCGGTGTTCGTCAATTTCTTAACGAACTTGGTCGGTATCGGCTGTACGGACTCCAAAATTGATACCGCATAGCGTAATTTTTCACGGGTGCGAGTATTTGAACTCTGTTCAAACTCAATGTATTCCGGCGAAAATATCAAATCTCTTTTCATCTTATCGTTATTTCTACACCGCAAAAGTAACTAATTAGTTACATTTATACAAATCTTTCACAAGAAATGTGCCTATTTTCTCCGTTTTTTTCTCTGTACGGGTTCTTTCGTGATAGTGCATCGCCGCCCGTTGTAGGGATTGCCGGGAGTGATTTTCAGATTCCAAAGACGTGATACTTGACACCCTATTTCCTCCTTGCTGAATTGGTCGTATATCGCCGCCAGCGAGGTGAAAAACCAATCTGTGCGGGATGGTTCGTCCGGCATGGGTGGTTCCTTGAACGACACCCGATAGATAAACTCCCGTTCACTCATTGCTACCTCCCTTTCTTACCAGCGTTAATTGGTCGAGACGGTCGGGAAACCAATATGCGTCGCTGTCCAAAAACACGATGCCGCAATCTTCGTCTTTGGAATAACGGTGCGGGCATAGGAAACTGTCCGGCTTGCAGAAACCCAATACCTCATTGGGACCGAACGTTACCCCGTAATCGTTGGTAAACATAACCATATCGCCAACGGACAAATCGTTATTTGTGTCGATAACTTCCGAAAGGCGGGCATAAATCATCCTGCCATGTTTTTTCTCTAACTCTGCTTTCCAACGCAGAAATTCCGCTTTATAACTTCGCTCCATAACTAATGTGCTAAATAATAAATACTTGGTTCTTGCGACACGTTGTAAATCCAACTTCCGCAACGCACCAACAAGGCATCTTTGCCATAGAACATCTTTCTCATACCTGCGATGCTGCCGGTTATATGGAAGCAGGGAAACCGGTCGATTTTCAGACGCTCTCCGTCTGCTTTGTATAGGGTTTTCGTTCTCATGGCATCTGTTCTATTTCGTAAATAGGCCTCCAACCGATAACTTCACCGGCAGGGGCAGCCCAACCGGGATATGCCCACACCCACCATTTGCGATCGATATATCTCATTATGACGAAAGGGTGCTGCACACAAGAGGTTTTGCCCAATACGGTTGCGCCATCCTCCGGCAACTCTTTTTCGGCGTCTCGCCAGCGGAGCATTTCTTCTCGTTCAGATTGTGCTCCAGCTATAAATCCCCATTCCGTATTTTGACATCCGGGGCATTTTACGGCATATTCTTTTGCTCTTTCCTCAATCGATTTCATTGTCTTTCAGTTTTTGGATAAAATTTCGCAATGCGACACAATCGTCTGCCCCTATCCCGCAAGTGCCTACAACGGTGCAACAACAATCAGAGCAATATGCTTTTACCGCTTTCTGCCGCATCCGCTCCTCGGCCTCCTGTTCTGCAATATCTATTGCGGTGTATGCAATCGAGGCATCAACCATGCGATCACCGTTATTCATAATGACCGCATCTTTATCAAGATATTTTCTTGCATTTTCGCTTTTCATTGTAATGCTGTTTTCAAGGTTTCGTAAAGGGTATCTATCATCGTCTCCGCCGCTTTCATATCGCTAACTATATCTGCGATATGGTAAGGCGCACCGTTCTTGCCGTGGCCATCATCGCCAATCCACAAGGAGGCTTCATAATCCGGGTCGAACCCCTCGTAATATCGCTCGATTTCAGTCAAAAGGCTATCGGGGTCATCACCTTTCATATCGACACTGAAATTGAAGTCCTGTCCGGCCGGCGTATATTGGGAAAACTCAAATACAACAATACCGGGTGTGGGGGTATCGGTATCAACTTGCCAGCCCAAACCTGTGGCTACGGTCGTAATCTGTTCAATCAAGTCCATTTTTCAACTGGTTTATGAGTTTGCCAAGTCCTCGTCCGTCCTGTATCGTTTTGCCGGTTGCCCAGCCGCTGTACGGAAAGAACGTAACGGTCTTGCCTTTGTGAACGAACTGTATTTTTTTGTTGTCCCGCAGCGTGATTGTGTAACCAAGCTGCTCAATGCGCCGGACTGCATGGGATATTCGCTCCGGCTCCAGCCGCTCCTGTCGTTCAATGTTCAATCTTGCCATGTCCTACGATTTTTTCAGGGTGTACGGGAAAATCCCAATCAACCACTTCTGCTGGTAACGTCGAGTGGATGCAGCCTCCGAGAACCAGCCCGCAATCATTCTCGGCATATTCTTCCGCCTGCGCTCTGCTGGCGGCCTTAATTTTGAACTCGCCCTTGAACACGAACCGAACAGGGACGGTATAAATTTGCTGTTTGTCGTTCATATTTTCAGATTTTGCCGCCTGACAATCGTAGGCGATTTTGGAATACCCATAAGGGTATTTTATATTTCTACTTTACTATACTCTCCTTTACTTTACTCTACTATGGGGTATTGAAACGCCGAAACTCCTCCGTAATTCATTGATTTGTGTATTATGGCAATGTTTCGGCGCGCCATAACTACTCGCTATCAATAAAGAGATTATCAATATCACACAACTGACATCCATAGTGTCGTTTTACGGTTTTTGCGATATCCTCTCCAAAATAAGCAACTACGAGTTTAATGGCATCAGTATCATCCATGGTGTATCCACATTCATGATTATCGAATTCATATTCGTAAACATCCTGTGGATTGCACTCTTTGGGGATTCGAGCGATTATATTGTCTAATTCTTTGAAGTACCTGTCTAAGCCCTCTTTGGTTCCGTATAAGCCTGCTCCAGCATGGTAAATCTTTGCACCATCTTTAATCCCAGCCCTTTGTTTTGCCTCACAGAACTGATTGCCGAATGCAAAAAAACATTCGTGCATATCAGGATAAGTCGATTTTATCTCTATGTATTTAGATGTTGTGCTCATATCTGTTATTATTTTGCCCGCCACTCGCGCCCTTTCAAGCCGAATGGCGGGCGGTTATTGTTTATGCTGTTACTTTTACACGATTGAGCAAAGCCCCCGAAATCTCGTGTAATTCTCGGCTGCGGCGGGGTTCGAGTTCCCGTGCGTGTGCTGTAATAGCCTGCGTCAGCTTCCAAAGGGTTGCTCCGCCCTGTACTCCGTCGTCGGGGTCGTTACGCATGAGGATTTTTTCAACGCTCTCACCCTCCGATTTCAGCAATGAACCGGCTTTTACCAGCCGTTTCAGTTCTTGGTCGAAGTCTACGTCGATTTCGGCTGCCCCCTGAATCTCGATAGCCTTTTGCATGATATTGTCCTTGCTGAACAAGCCCCTCGTCAGGTCTCGAACTGCGGAAACCGTCGTGCGGGTGTCAAGTTCGTAGGTACGATTGGAGAGTTGCAGGTTATCAGGGAGGCGGGAGCCGAGGTGTACCTGTTTCATCACGCTCTCCCGAACCATACCATTAAGGCAAGCCCCATTAAGCAGAAATGCCCGCATATCAACCGCTCCGTCGCCATAGTCGGAGGTGCTGAACCTCGCCCCTGCGAAAATCACCACCTCGCCGTTCTTTACCGTCGGAACAACGATGGGCTGCGGCAGTATCGTTTCCGCCCATACTTTCGTGTCGTTCATATAGGCGTCGGCAATAACAGCCCCCTGCTGGCTCGCTTCCTGTACGAAAGCAGTAAGGATTTCAACGCTGTTCAACCGGCGGTAACTGTCGCTCAACACGCCTCGAACCTGCTGGCCGACCGTGCGGATAAGAACCCGTGTGCGCTGCGTCCAGCCGCTGTGCTCGTTCAGAACCGTTGCGGCAAGTTGTCGTTGCCATTCGTCGCCGGAGGCAAGCTGCCGAAGATAACGGGAGGGGATGCCCATTTTATCGGCCAACTGCCCGATAGCATTGTCGTGGAGGGAGTATTGCCCGCTTTGCATATTCATCAGGACGTGCCCGTTTCCGCTGAACGTGATTATCGGTGAGTGGTCGTTCCGACGCAGTTCTACTCCGATAGGGGCGATATAGTCCTGTGCGATTTTTCCCTCGTTTACAAGGCGTTCCATTGTGGCCTGTACGCCGACGGCCTTGTTTTCAATCATGCGCTGAACCTTGTTGATTACAACTTCGTTCAAACCTTGCTGCGTTGTCATTGTTGTTTCCATTTCTGTTATTTTTTGGTTGTTAATGAATTGTCAAATCCGTGAGATATGTGAGGGCTTCATTGTAGAGTTCCTCGGCGGGCAGGTTGTCCGAGCTTGGCTCGAACCCTGCCATATATGCCGCTTCAATTATCTGTGTCATAATTGCAGATTAATAGTTTGCTATTTGCTGTTTGGTATTGGCTACAAAGGTTTTATTGGAGCCAGCAAGTTTAATTTCACCAAGATTCTCCCAATCCCCATTTGCCCATGTTTTGGTGATGCAAGAACCTTTGTACTTGTTGATATTGGCCTTTATTAAGGTTTTCGCAGGCTTCAACGAGAAGAAGGTAAACGTATCGTTCCATTCTTCGCACTCAACACCATACTCCCATTTTTTGAGTTCCTTATTGAACTTATCGCCGATATACTTGTGGCAAACCGGCTCGCTGAAATAAACTGTGTACTGTTTCATATCTCTGTTATTTTCGGTTTTCAATATGATTGTTTTATAATCACACCGCAAAGTAAGTGAAGTATATTTGCTATAACAAATTTTTCACGGAGAATTTTTAACTGAATAGGTTATTTATTTTCAAGCATCATTTTATGGCGTTAATATTCAAAACCAAATATTTGAAATAAAATTTATGATTATATTATAATCACTATCCGATTTTTGAGTATATTTGTCGCAGGTAATATGAACAGTTAATTTTTAACAGTATGAGAAAAGAGATTTTGGATGCGCTGAAAGCCAAATTCACGGGGGTCAGCGAAGCAATCTTAGGCAGGATAGCCGACAAGTTGGCGAAGACTGTAACAACGCAGGAACAGGTTGCAACCGCAGTAGAGGGGGTAACGTTCCAACAGGTTCTCGAAAGCTACGGCGACAGCCGAGCGACGGAAGCCCAGCAGACCGCAGTATCGAACTACGAAAAGAAACACGGTCTGAAAGACGGCAAGCAGGTCAAAGGGGGCGCATCTGCTGAACAAAACGGCGAACCCAGCAATCAACCCGGTAACGGAGGCGACGAAACTCCTGCGTGGGCAAAGGCAATCATCGACGGGCAAAAAAGCCTTTCCGACCGCCTTTCCGCAATCGAGGGCGACAAAGTTACCAGCAGCCGAAAACAGAAATTCGATGCAATCATCGGCAAGTTGCCGGAAGACCTCCGCAAGCCTTACGCCCGCACGGACATCAAGAGCATTTCGGACGAGGAGTTCGACACCCTTTTGTCCGAGGTAGGAACGGAAGTCGAAGAACTTGCCAAGACCGCAAATGCGAAAGGAGCTGTTTTCGGAAGACCGGCCACCGGCGGCGCAGCAAAGACCTCAACGAACGGCGTCAAGGAAGCGACAGACGAGGAGGCGCAGCGGGTCGTGGACGGCATGAACTTAGGTTAAACCATTAAAATTAAAGACAATGCCTACCGCAGATTTGAAAAGAACCTCTAACGAGGTGAATGACGGGCTGGATGCTATCGTCATTGTGAACGACTTGGGTGATGTCCCCGGCGGACGCACCCTTGACGTGTCGGGGCTGCCCGCAGATGTCGATGTCGTCAAGTCAGGCCATATCCTGATTCAGGATGACAAGACGAAAGCAGTAAAGCCGCTTGGAGTAACCAACAGCGCGTATGAAACGCTGCCGACCGGACATTCGTACATCGGCGTCCTGAAAGCCTCTGTGCTGAAGAAAGACCCGAGGGCTGCAATCCTGACCATCGGCCAGGTCAATGCAGCGGCGAGCCCGTACCCCGTAACGGCGGCAATCAAAACGGGATTGCCCCGTATCGAGTTCCTTAACGCATAAAACAGAAAGGAGATTAAACTATGAATCCGTCATTATTCATCGAGTACATCGACAAGTACTTCCGTCTCGTAATCGGAAAGATTACTGAGAAAATCAACGGCAAGAAAACGGAAGAGCAGCTTCTGCACAAGACGATGCTCACGGAGGAATACTCCGCCGACCTCACTTGGGGTTCGACCGAGCTGAACACCTCCGTCGTGGCCGCTGATGTCGTGGCTATGGACAGCTCGCTACCCTTGAAAAAACGGGATAAAATCAGCAATGCAAGCGGCGTTATCCCGAAAATCGGTATCAAGTTCAGCAAAGGCGAGAAAGCCATTTCCGACATCAACGTGATGCGGGCAAGAGGAGCTGACGAAACCACCGTCGTAGGTAAAATCTTCGACGATGCCCCGAAAGCAATCAAAGGCGTGGATGTCCGCAAGGAAATCATGTTCCAAGAGGCTCTATCCACCGGCGTAACCCTTGTTCCCGACGAGGAGAATGTAGGCACGGGCGTCCGAGCCGATTTCGGTTACAAGGCCGAAAACACGTTCCACGCAACCAAGGCCAAATGGGGTGAGGCTAACGCAGTTCCGCAGGACGACGTGCAGCAGCTTTTCGACAAGGCACAGGAGGACGGCAACTCGATTACCCTCGTGATGTTGTCGAAAAAGTATTTCAACCTGTTCCGTAACTCGAAACAGGGAAAACTGCTCGCAGCGAACTACAACAAGCAGGTCATCACGAACGAAAATACGCTGCCGGTTCCGTCGAGGGAAACCATGTTGGAGGCTTTGGCCGACGAATACGGAGCCACGTTCCGCATCGTCGATTCCTCGTTCAGAATTGAAAAGCCGGACGGCTCTCGTGTATCCGTGAAACCGTGGTCAGAGGCCAACATCATCGGTTTGCCCGGCGAGAATGTAGGTCGCCTTGTATACGGTACGCTGGCCGAGGAAACCAACCCCGTTGCCGGTGTGAACTATCAGAAATCCGGTTCGCATATCCTCGTGGCAAAATACTCGAAGACCGACCCGCTCAAAGAGTTCACCACCGCACAGGCTTTGGCCTTACCGGTTATCGACGGTGTGGATAGCATCTACATCCTCCACGCCGATTCAACCGGTGAGGAGTTGAGTGTCAATCCGACCTCTTTGGCGTTCCCGAAATCGGGTTCGAGCAAGACGTTCGATGTTCATTACGACGGGGATGCTTCCGAGCTGACCATTGAGGCCGACGAGGAATGGCTGTCCGTTACGCTTTCGGGTAACAAAGTAACCGTAAAGGCTACTGCCAACGCAGAGGCCGAACGAACCGGCAAGGTTACCGTAACCGACAAAGAGAACAACTCCGTCGAGGTATCAGTAACGCAGGCCGCAGGTAACGCCTAAACATCATGGCAACAGTTCTCGAATCGCTGAAAGGCATCAATGCCTACCCTATTCCGTTGCGTTCCCTTGTGGACGCAGCGGAATATCGTGGGCTTGATATGACGGCAGAGGCAACGCAGGAGGTTATGCAAACGGCGGCATACAAACTTACCCAAGCAGACCTCCTATTATGGCTCTCTCTCGCCCCCAACGTTACACAGGGCGGACAATCATACAGCTTTACAGACGAACAACGAGTACAGTTCCGAAACAGGGCAAACGCCCTATACGGAGAATGTCAGGAGGAGGGCAACAAACCGAAATCCATTTACGGGTACAAAGGTTCAAGGCTATGATTATCGCAAACGGCACAATCGAAGCGAAGATAAAGACAGGCGGAGGGATAGACCCTAAAACGGACTATCCTATCGCCCCGTCTGTTTCTTGGGGTAATCCTATCCCGTGCCAATACCGGGCAAATAAATACAGCAACAAAGGCAGGGCAAACGGCGAGGCATTTACTATCGCTTCCTATGAAATCCTCATAGACGAACAGCCTTATGATGCTGAAATGCTACGGTTGCGAGATGCCGGAGGAAAAATGCTCGGAGAATTTTCCGTCATCGAAATAGAGCCGTTACCGGCGGTTTGTCAATTACGGATTTTGGTCTGATATGGGAGCAAAGCAGATAACACCGATGTCGGAGGTCAATGCGTACCTCGAAGAACAGATACAGAGGATTGAACGACAAACAATCTATAATCTGTCCTACGTCGGTGAACGCTGCATAAATGAAGCCCGATCGACCAACTCCTACAAAGACCAAACGGGAAACCTCCGTAGCTCTATCGGCTACGTGATAGTCAAGGACGGCAAGATTGTTCAGACGAGCGATTTTGCCACCGTGAAAAAAGGGCGTGAGGGGTCGCAAGGCGGAGCAGCATTCGCCCGCCAAATTGCAAAGGAATTTCCGTCCGGCATTGTCTTGATTGTGGTGGCAGGTATGAACTATGCCGCCCATGTATCAGCAAGAGGATATAACGTATTGGATAGCGCAGAACTTTTGGCCGAACAACTCGTGCCGAGCCTTATGAAACAACTTGGATTTACAAAACGATAATGGCAAAGACAGGAAAACAGATACAAAGCGATGTGCTGGCGTTGCTGAAAAGCAGTTCCCTCCCCGCACTCATATCGGGGAAAGTATATCGCAAAGGTTACCGTCCGAGGGATTCCAAAGCAGAGGATGCCATTGTGATTTTCACAGCAGGCCTCCCCGGTCAGGTTCAAACAGGCGTCGTAACCATAAACATCTATGTTCCTGACATCGACCCCTACGAAAACGGGGTTCTCGTGGAGAACGGCCAGCGTTGCGAAACGCTCGAAAAAGCCGCATCGGATTGGGTTGATAGCCTGACGGTAGCCGTATCAAATTACAAGTTCAAGTTGCAGCAGACAATTTACACGGAGGAAGAGCCTGAAATCCAGCAGCATTTCGTCGTGGTTAAATTGAAATACGAATACATTGATTAACAAACCATTAAAACATCAAGAATATGTCTGTATTAAGTTGGGGTAAACCGACAGTAGAGTTTACCAAAAGCAAGAACGGCGCACCGGAAGCCTCCGCCACGTGGGATAAGATGCCCGAAATCAAGGAAGACACCGCCAAACTGACAACGACCGAGGGAACGAAGAAAGAGGCCACCGAGGAGGGCGGCGACCTTGTTGATACCCGCAAGGGCAAAAACAAGTACGTCTTCGAGTTGGAAATCTTCGTCAAGAAAGGCGACGAGAAGCCCATCGAAGACGAGGACGGTGTGGTTATCGACAACTACGCCGTGCGCCTGACGCCGGAGGACGAGGAGTGCGAGGGCTTCCTTATCGAGAACGCATCCGTCTCGGTATCGGAATCGTGGTCGTCGGCTGACGGTAAGTTGTGGAAGTATACTTTCGACGCCAAGAAGCCGAAGACCGGCAAGACGTTGAAAAAATACGTCAAGACGGCTGCCGGAGCGTAACGCTCGATGCCCATGCGGAGGGGGTTAAACCTCCGCACATGGCGGGATAGAGCAGGTAGTAGCTCGCCAATTTCATAGGTTGGAGGTCGCTGGTGCAAATCCAGCTCCCGCACCAAGTTAATTACGGCGGATTCGCCATAAATAAGAATTATAGTTATGCCGGAAAATATCGAACGTAAGGTCGCTCAAACAATCCTCCAACAACCGGAGGAAATTATGGTCGGCGACAAAGTATATCAGGCCGCCCCTCCAAGCGCAGCTACACTGATTTTGGTGTCAGAAGCTGTTGCACGGATGCCGAAAGTGCAACTCGACGCAGAACGCATTGTGGACGAGGTTCTATCCATAGGCAGAGATTGCCGCCCTATTGGGGAAATCGTCGCCATTCTGATACTCGGAGCGAAAGGCTTAACCGAGACACGCAAAACGGTCAAAACAATCGAAAAACGGCGTTTTTGGGGGCTTCTCAAAGAAACCGGGCAAGTGGAAGTCGAGGAAACTATCGACCACAAATCCGAACTCGCAAAATCTCTGCTGGAAGACATCACGCCAAGAGAACTTCACAACCTGGCCGCACGGCTATTACAGAGGTCGCAGGTTGCCGATTTTTTCGGGCTTACCACTTTCCTGACCGAGATAAATCTGCTGCGACAGACGAGGGAAGTGGAGACCGAAACGACAGCATCTGGGCAGTAATCGCAGGAACTGTCAAAGGGTTCAATCTTCCGCTCGAATACGTCTTGTACGAAATGAGCTATGCCAACATGATTATGTACGGGGCAGTTCTTCCGAGTTACAAAAGCAAAAAGGAAAATGGAGCGGATAAAGGTGATGACAATGAAGTTATAAATGCGGACGACCCCCGCAACAGGGACAAAGTCCGAGCAATATTATTCGGAGAGTAATGCAAAACGACAAGGGCAAATTATACTACGGTTTGGGGTTGGATAACAACCAACTGCGAGCAGACGCCGCCGAATCTCGTAATATCATCAAGGGTATTGGCGATACGGCAGTATCGGAGGGAAGCCGTATTGATAGCATTTCCAAAAGAATTGGAGCCGCTATTGCCGTTGCATTTTCAGTCCAGCAGGCTACGACGTTCGCCAAATCAGTCATTCAAGTTCGTGGAGAGGTTGAAGCTCTTTCCATATCATTCGAGACCCTTTTAGGGGGCAACAAACAAAAAGCGCAAGCCCTATTTTCTGAAATACGGACTTTTGCTGTTAATACCCCTATGATGTTGAACGACCTTGCAAAAGGAGCGCAGATGCTTCTATCGTTCAACATTGAGGCCGACCGTGTCATGCCAATCCTTAAACAGATTGGCGACATATCAATGGGCGATGCCCAAAAATTCAACTCGCTGACGCTGGCGTTCTCACAGATGATGTCTACCGGCAAACTCATGGGGCAAGACCTTTTGCAGATGATTAACGCCGGATTCAACCCGCTTTCCGTTATTTCCGAAAAGACCGGTAAGAGTATCGGCCAGCTCAAAAAGGATATGGAGGCCGGTGCAATTTCTTCGGAAATGGTTGCCGACGCTTTCGCTGCTGCTACCGCCGAGGGTGGCAAGTTCCACGGAATGCTCGAAAAACAGAGCAAAGGCATCAATGGTAGCATATCAAACCTGAAAGGTGCTATCGACGATATGATGAACGACATCGGCACGTCGAATCAAGACATCATCACGGGGTCGATTTCTGCCGCTACAACGGTTGTACGCCATTACGAACAAATCGGCGAAATCTTGTCGGTTATCGTTGCCACATACGGAACATATCGTGCTGCACTTATTGCAACCGAGGCCGTGCGTCAATCCGTCGCCACGGTAAAACACACAGAGGAGGCTGCCGAATTATATAAACTCCTTTCGGCAGAGCAACAGGCGCAAATCTCGAAAATGGGATTATCGAAAGCCTCTGTCGAGTATTATACTGCCGTCAAAGCAGAAACCGCCGCCAATGTACAAGCAGCCCAAAGTGCATTGACGAAAGCCCGTGCAGATGTTACCGCTGCCAACCAAGCCGTTGCAGCTCGCCGTGCTGAATACATAGCCGCCAAGCAATTAGAGCAACAACGGCTTGCCGAATTAATGCACATCGGGGCAACAGGCAATGCAAAACAGGTAGAGGTGGCACAACGCAAATTAGCCGCCGCAGAAACACATCGGGAAACCGCTGCCCTCGCCTATCAGTCTGCCGCACGTGATTTCAACGCCAAGAAAACGGCAGTTGAAACCGCCGCCCGCACAGCCAATACGACTGCAACCGCTGTAAATACTGCGGCACAGACGGCCAACGCTACGGCGAGCGGTTTTTTGGCCGTCGTTAAAACCCGTCTGACTGCTGTTGCCGCTAAACTTAACGCCGTAATTATGGCGAATCCTTATGCGTTGGCGGCAGCAGCTGTCATCGCACTCGGTTATGGATTATATAAACTCATAACCTACCAAACAGATGCAGAAAAAGCCCAAAGCAAACTCAATGACACAATCAAAGCCACTAACAAAGAGATTGATTCAGAGGTGCATCAGATTGATGCAATGTTTGGCCGATTGAAAGCAGCCAAAGAGGGTACGAATGAATATCGAGCTGCCAAAGACGCCATAATAAACCGATATGGCGAATACCTGAAAAAACTCGGCGACGAAAAAACTGCCCTAAACGACATTGCTGCCGCTTATGCTCTTATTACCGAGGAAGCAAAGAAAGCTGCCCGAGCTCGGGCAATGGAAACCTTTACCAAAGATGCTGCGGATACGCTGGCCGAAAAAGAGGGCGACGTTAAAGATGAAGTAAAAAAACTTCTTGATAAACAGTTCAAAGGGCAAAAGGGAACTGACGGCATAAGCCTGTCAGAGACTTACTATTGGAAAATAAAGCCGGTAATCGAGGGGGAGGCTGAAATAACCGATGAAATTAAAGAAATAATCGGGGCATTCAACCGGACAAAAACAGTGCAGACGGGGATTATACCCGGTTCAGATGCCCCCGTATATTCGGAAATTGTTGTAAATGACCTCCAAGAGCAGATTGACGCCGCTGTAAAAGCACGGGTAATTTTCAATCGTTCTATGGAGCAAGCCCGTATGAAATTCGGCGAGAATCCGACGACGGACAATGGGGAAGAAACGACATTCGATGCCGCTACCGCTTCTTTACAGCAACTCATGGACAGGCTTCCCAAAGCCCAAGAGGAACTTGCTGCTCTAAAAAAAGCCGATACCCCTGACACTGCGGCAATCGCAGCCAAAGAGCAGGAGATACAGCAGATTAAAGATAAAACCCTCGCACGTGAACGGGAATTATCGGTAATCAAGGATGTTAAGGCACAAATAGATACGCTGCAAAAAGAGCAGTTGAAATACGGCAAAGACGATGCTGAATACAAAGCTCTTGAAGCCCGTATAAAAGTCCTAAAAACAAAACTACCACTCACGGATGGACAATCTGGCAAAGCGGAAAACGAGGCCGCAAGAATAAAGCGAGAAACCGCCGAGCGGAATCAAAAAATACAAGAGTATGAGGCGAATGTCAAGAAACAGATAACGCAATCGGAATTGGATATTTCCCAATCCCGTATTGACGCTATGGATGAGGGGTTTGCCAAAGAGCAAGCCCAAATGGAACTTGCATATCGACGATTGATTTTCGCCAACCAGCAGCGAGAAGCAGAAATGGTCGAGGCTCTGCGTGATGCCCGTGAACTCGAATGGGAGAACAAAAACCCCAAAGCGAAAGCCAAAGGAGAGACATTCGACCGATCGACCGTTACCGCCGCAGACCTCTCGCCGGAGCAACAGGCTCAAATCGCCGAATATTATAAGGTAGCCGAAGAAATACGCAACAAAGCCAACAAAACCTCGCTCGAACAGATGCTGGCCGATTTTATGACCTACGAACAGCAACGGAATAAAATCACGGAAGAATACGAGCGGAAGCGTAAAGCCTTGCATAACGAAGACGGCACATTGAGGAAAGGTGTTACACAAGGTAATGTCGATGAACTTAATCGTAACGAGCAAGAGGCTCTAAAGGCGGTTGATGAGCAATTTGCATCACGGGAGGCGACATATCAGGCTTGGATGAATGCCATAGCCAATATGACATTGCGGCAGTTGGAGCAAGTGTTAGAGAAAGCCGAGCAGGAATTGGCCGACCTCGAAAAATCAGGGACAGCCGACAGCAAGCAACTGTCCACCGCCCGTGCAAAAGTGAACACCGCCCGTAAAAAGGTAACACAGGCAAAGGCTGAAAATGAAGTATCACCGGGCAAACGCTCTATTAAGGAATGGGAAGACCTCTACAAAACATTGCAGGAGGCAGAGCGTGAGTTTGAAAGCATCGGAGATGCGGTCGGCGGCACGGCGGGTGAAATTATCAGCACGGCGGGGACAATTCTTTCCTCGACGTTGAGCATGATAAATAGCATTGTGTCGCTTACAACGGCGTCCACAACGGGGATGCAAACTGCGGCGTTGGCATCATCATCGGCAATTCAGACGGTGGAGAAAGCCAGTGTAATCCTGACGATTATTTCGGCGGCAATGTCCATAGCGACAACTATTATCGGACTGTTCAACAACGACGAGAAATATCAGAAAGAGATTGAAAGGCTGCAAGGTCGTATTGACCAACTCCAATGGGAACTCGACAATGCCGATGTGGTGCGATTGCAGAACAACACGTTCAATGTGTTGCAGAAAGTACGACAGGTATACGCCGAAACGACGAAAGAAGTACTGCAACTTCACACCGCCACAAACCGATACGCCCTTTCGATATATATGATTACGGGACGGGTTGTCTATCAGAACGAGATAATGCAGAAGTCGGCAGAAAAATTGGCGGTTGCCTATGCCAATATTGCATATACGGCTGATAAGGCTCTTGGAGAAAAGAAGTTTGACAATGCCAAAGAGCAACTCCGAAACATTGCCGAACAACAGTTACTCATCCAAGAGCAGATAAAGAAAGAGGACGCCAAGAAAAAAACCGACCATGATAAAATTGCTGATTTAGAACGACAGATACAAGAACTCGGCGAGGAGGCCAACAAAATAATCAACGAGATTGTCGAGGAGATTATTGGTGGTAGTGCCTCCGACATCGCAAACGAATTGGCCGATGCGTTTATCGACGCATTCCAAGCGGGCGAGGATGCTGCCGAAGCATGGGGCGACAAAGTAAACGAAATTGTTGCTGATGTCATTAAACGAATGCTGGTAAGCAAGTATCTCGAAGAACCGCTCGGAGAGATTTTCGACAAATACAAAGCGAAATGGTACAAAGACGGCGAGTTTGCCGGGATTGATGCTATCATAGGCTCGATGAGCGGATTCGCCAACGACTTGAACGCCGTAGGCGACGAGTTCAAAATGATATGGGACAACCTCCCCGATTCGGTAAAAAATATGTTTACCGTAACGGGCGACGCCACCCGTGAGGCATCGGAAAAAGGAATCGCCACCGCTTCGCAGGATAGCGTCGATGAACTAAACGGACGGGCGACGGCCATACAGGGGCATACCTACTCCCTTATGGAGAGCGCAAAACTCCTTGTTGCCAATAGTGCCCGGATGCTTGAACACCTCGCAGGAATTGAGGACAATACCAAGCATCTGTCGAAGTTGGAACGCATTGAGAACGATATGCAAGCGGTCAAAAATACAGTAAACGACATTGCCCTAAAAGGCATAAAACTGAAAAAATAGTGACTGACTATGGAACGAACGCTACTTAACGAAATATACGCACAATGGAAGTCCGTCAAGCAACAAGCGCAGCGGGAATGCGAAAGCCGCTCACTATTCAACATTGCGGAGAAATATAGGTTGTGCAGTATGTTCAAAGGCACGGAGAACCTCGAACAAATCATCAGGCTGTTCACCTCGCCGCAGGGAGTTGAGTTTTGTCAGAAATATCACTTCCCCGACATAGCCACCCTCCGGCGGTTCAAGCAGTACGGCGTAGAACGATATGGGGTTTATATTGATGCGGGACATATACGGCTCGAAAACGAGCGGACAATAGTGCTTATTGGCAATACCTCGGCTAACCTGTCATACAACAGCAAAGGCCGCCATGAAGTTATGCTAATGCACGGAGCGCAAGCCTCTATTCAAGCCTCGGCGTGGGCGGTGGTTTTCGTAACGAGCGAACACGGGTGTCAAGTTATCAAAAAAGCAACAGATAGAGCAATGATTTTATGACAGGTAGATTCTACATAGACGGGAAAGACGCTTTCACGGAATATGGTGTTTTCGTGCAGGAGAACGGCTACAATGAACTTGTGGCCTTTCCGTCGTTGAAATCTGTCAAAAGCAACGATTGGCAAGAGGAAGACGGTATCGAGGCGGATTTATCCGAACCTATATTGGACACCAAAGAATTTGCCATGAAGTTCGTGTTTACGGGCGAAAATTACCGTTTTGGGGGCTTCATAGAGTTGTTATCCGACAAATCCTACCACACGTTTAATTTCAAGGAAATCGGGCGCACATACCGCCTCCGCATGGTGTCGCACACGAACATTGATACCGCTCTATACCTCGGCTTCATTACGCTGCGACTTGCCGATGACTTCCCGCTGGACAGCTACACCTATGTCGCTCCGGTAAGCACAGTTCCCCCATACGGGGATTACGAACTTGACGGGCGCAATCTAACGGATTATGGCATACGTGTTTTGGAGGGGACACTATCCGAGATAGAAAAATCCCCCGCCGTGAAACAAAACCTACTCCGCAACATCGGGACACGAAGCGGCGCATTATACGACGGAGAACGAGTTACATTCAAGACAAAAGAGGTAAAGGTAACTTGCCTCATGCGGGCGACGACACAAACCGAATTATGGCGCAATTATGACGCTTTCTTGTATGACTTGGTGCGCCCTGACGAACGGTTGTTATACGTAAATGCGACAGGGCTGGAATATCCGTGTCATTACAAAAGCGGTTCAGTTTCGGAGTTCTATGCGTCGGGGAAAATTTGGCTGAAATTTACCGTTACACTGGTCTTTACGTCGTTCCGAGTTGAAGATGAACATTACCTCCTCGCAGCCGAATCCGGCGAATGGATTATAACGGAGGAGGGTGATTTTGCGATTGATTTAAAGGAGATAAAACAATAACAATATGGGCGTCAAGAAAATAAAAATCAGCGAACTGCCTTTAGCAGATACTCTTGTTGGATTATATACCATAGGGGTAAACGCTCTTAACAAGAGCGTCAAGGTGAGTTTGGAGTTTCTAAAAACCGCAGCAGACAAGGCCAATGAAGCTGCTACGGCGGCCAACAAAGCCAAGACAGCCGCAGAAACGGCCACGGAATCAGCGAAAACAGCCACCAAGAATGCCAACACAGCAACGGAGGCAGCCAATACAGCTGCTAAAAATGCAACGGAGAAAGCAACGGCGGCAGACACAGCTGCCCAAAATGCAAACACGAAAGCAGGAGCAGCGGATAAAGCAGCCGGAGCAGCAACAGCAGCGGCAAACAACGCTAACTCCAAAGCCGACCTCGCAGACCAAAAAGCCACAGCCGCCGACACCGCCGCAAATCTCGCGGGAGAGACCGCAGAGGAGGCACGAGCCACTATTGTAAGGTTGGAGGAGCTGGAAAAATCGCTCGTCGGTCAGTACAAAATGATTCCGACAGGTATCAACCTCGACTATCCGCCTCGTATAACATTTCGGAACACCGTGCCGGGACGCATAAAATACGAACTGCTTCCGACGAACACGGGGCGCAACGTGCTGTTTCTTGGCGACGACAATGCCGTTTCGGTGCAACCTGACGGCAGTATCATGGTCAATCGGACAGGTATCAGTAAAATCCACGTCATCCCGACCGAGAACACGTCGATTTACCGAACCATACAAATTACGGTTGCGGAACCGGAGTTGCGAAAGGTAAAATCCAATTCGCTGCGTCTTATGGGGAACGGCAATTTCAGATTAACTTAATAACAAGACAATTATGGCATTAACACCTGAACAGGAAGCAAAAGTGCTTCAAATTATCAACGCTTTCGACAACGGCAAGCGGTTGAATGAACTCCCGCACATTGGGAATGTAAACCCCCTCGAACTCATTGTCGAGGTTATGGACACGGACGGAGAAACCAAGCAGAGCAAAATAGCCGCCTTGCTCCCTTATGTCGAAGACCAATGCGCCTACGGCATCCAATGGGACACGACCGTATCGACACCGACGTGTACCCGTATCGGCAGCATTGCACTCCATAAAAGCCTCCCCATTCAAAACCGGATGCGGGGCTGCCTGTTGAGCGACAACGGAACGGTCGTCGAGTATCTGAACCCGACAAACTGGAAAGCCCACACGCTGGACGGTTCGCGCGGACAGGTCATGGTCGAAATACCGGCTCACTACCGCAAGTTCGAAACAGAGGGAACGATACGCCGGTGCAAAATATCGGAATACCCTCTGCCCGGCTATCACGCCGTTCCCAAAATGTATATTTCGGCGTATGAGGCCGCCATGGAGCGAAGTACGGGCAAACTCTGTTCGGTTGTCAATGCCGGAACAGATTACAGAGGCGGCAACAACCAATCGGATTGGGACGGAACGTATCGGTCGCTCCTCGGACGCCCTGTTACGGTTAAGAGCCGCACAGCATTCCGCAGCGCAGCCCGCCTCCGCAATGCGTCGGCTACGAGCGAGTGGAATTGCCTTGATTACAACGCATACAAGGCCGTATTTTGGCTTTACTATGTGGAATACGCCAACCGTAACTGCCAAACGGCTTTCAACGCCCAAAAGGACGCAAATGGCTTTGCACAAGGCGGTCTCGGCAACGGTGTTACCAACACACCGGATTGGAACGGATTTAACGGTTATTATCCGTTCGTGCCCTGCGGTTACACCGACGAACTCGGCAACGCTTCGGGCGAGATAGCCTACGTTATGCAAAAAGCCGACGGAAGTACGCACGGGACGGTCATGGTTCCCCGCTATCGAGGCATAGAAAATCCGTTCGGCCATATTTGGGGTTGGAGTGACGGCATCAACATTCAAATCGCCTCGGAGGCTAACGGCGGGACATCAAAAGTGTATGTGGCGGACAATCCGGCCAACTACAACGACAGCAATTACAATGGTTATACCCTCCGAGGATTGGAAGCCAGAACCGAATCCTATGTTAAAGAACTTGTCTTCGGTGAGTTCGGCGACATCATGCCTGCTGTAGTCGGCGGGGGTTCAACAACCTATTGGGCGGACTACCACTATACTAACATTCCCTCGTCGGGAACAGTATTACGTGGTGTCCTGTTCGGCGGTAATGCGAATAACGGTGCGTCTGCGGGCTTCGGCTCTGCGACTTCGATGAACGCCCCCTCGACTACGTATGCGTCCTTCGGCTCTCGCCTTTGCTTTATACCAAATTTGTAAATAATTTAATAATAAGCAGTTATGACATAAAACAAAAAAAGGTTGGTCGTTCTTCGTGGTGTCCTGTTCAGCGGTAATGCGAATAACGGTGCGAATGCAGGCTTCAGCTATGCGAATTCGAATAACACCCCCTCGAATACGAATGCGAACATCGGCTCTCACCTCTGATTTTCATAGGTTATACGAAACAAAAATATAGAACGACGACCTTGCCTCTTGGCAAAAAAACACGAACCACAAAAAGGTGCTGGTAGGGAAACCGACGGCTCCAAGTATGAAAAGCAAAGCAATGAAACGGATAGGAAATTTATATGACAAGATTATCGCAGTAGAAAATCTCCAGCTCGCCGACCAAAAAGCGAGACGAGGAAAACTGCGCTCTTACGGAGTACGTCGCCACGACAAAAACCGTGAGGCCAATATTCTCGCTTTGCACGAAGCACTAAAAAATAAGACGTTCAAAACATCACAGTACGAAACATTCATCATCAAAGACCCCAAAGAGCGGGAGATATACCGGTTGCCGTATTTCCCTGACAGAATCGTTCATCACGCAATAATGAACATTCTCGAACCGATATGGGTTTCGGTATTCACGACGGACACGTTCTCCTGCATCAAAAACAGAGGTATAAACGGGTGTATGCAGAAAGTGGACAAAGCGTTGAAAGACGTAGAAAACACCCGATATTGCTTGAAAATCGACGTAAAGAAATTCTATCCGAGTATCGACCATGATGTGCTGAAACAAATCGTGCGCCGAAAAATAAAATGCACGGACACGCTGGCTCTACTCGACCAAATCATAGATAGCGCTGCCGGTGTCCCTATCGGCAACTATTTAAGCCAATATTTCGCCAACTTGTTCCTCGCATACTTCGACCATTGGATAAAAGAGGAGGTTGGTGTTAGATATTATTTCAGATACGCCGACGACATGGTCTTTCTGCATAAGGACAAAGCATTCCTACATGATTTACTTACACGGATAGATACCTACCTCCGTGATAACCTGCATTTGACGATTAAGGCCAATTATCAGGTATTTCCGATCGCCAAAAGCCGTAGCGATAAGCACGGACGAGGATTGGATTTCGTAGGGTTTGTTTTTTACCATGAACACAAGCTAATTCGCAAGAGCATCAAAAAGAATTTTTGCCGTGCTGCCGCCCGGCTCAACAAGCAGCCTAACCTATCTGCCAAAGACTACAAACAAGGTGTGTGCAGTTGGCTCGGCTGGGCAAAGCACAGCAATTCAAAACATTTATTGAAAACCATAATTAAACCGAATTTCTATGGCAACCTATGACAAAAAGCCCTCTATCTATGAGGCAAACGGGGACGGTTCTTACACCTACCGTTGGGACATTAAAGAAGTTGAAATTCCTGCCGGAACTGACACGGAAGAAACCACAACAAAATGGGAGTGTCAGGAAGTTGTCGTGTGGGGTACGGTAACGAGCGACAAACTGACTGAGGCTGTAATCAACCACCTATGGCCGAGGGATTACGAGCAGAAACTTATCAACGACTACAATGCTGCATCAATGGGCATTTACGGGGCGAAATCAAGTTCCGACGCCCAGCCGAAAATCGCTGCATACAAAGCCTTTTTAGCCGAGCGAGCAGCTATCAAACGTCAAATCGACGACGATTGTGAAACTCTTAATATCCGGTAATATGGCAAAGCGTTTCAGCGAACTCGGCATCACACAGCAAGACGACCGCAAGATTTTCAACTGCCAACAGGTGTCTATCACGGACGTTCTGAACAGCGAAATAGAGGTTATCGACTTTATCCCCGGAATGAAAACGCAACACGGGGAGGGACGCTACCTCATTAAGTTCACGCAGAACGGAACAGAGGGTAAGTTCTTCACAAACTCATCCGCCATTAAAAGTGTTCTCGACCAAATTCCCAAAGAGGAATTTCCGTTTATAACCACAATCCGCTGCACCAAGTGTGGCAACGGGAAGATATACCAATTTACGTGATGAAGATTTTCCATAACAATACCGAAATACTCGACATACAGGTTGATGACAACAGCTACCGATATAGGGCAATTAAAGGCGACCATAATCTAACGCTCTATTTTTCGCTGGCAGAACACGTCGAAATACCTGTCGGAGCGTATTGTGTCTATGAGAACGAGACCTATACGCTCGAAAAGCCCGAAAGCCTGAAAATGAAGCACAGCCGCTATTTCGAGTACACCGTCGTATTCGATTCGCCACAGGCAAAGGCGGGCAAGTGGAAATTTAGGAACCCCGTAGATAGACGGCTAAAATTTCCTCTGACAGCCAAGCCTATCGAACACCTGCAAATGTTCGTGGATAACATGAACCAACGGGACAGCGGTTGGACTATCGGGCGGTGTATCGATGCTCCTGAAAAGGCCATATCGTACAACCATGCGTATTGCATAGACGCACTATCTCAAATGGCGGATGAGTGGGAAACGGAATATGAGTTTGTCGGCAAGCAGGTGTCATTATGGAAAGTCGAGTACAACAGAGACAATCCGCTGCCGTTGTCGTATGGCAAAGGGAATGGATTTAAGCCCGGTATCGGACGCTCCAACTACGAAGATTCTACACCTATCGAAATCCTGTATGTTCAAGGTGGGGAGCGAAATATAGACGCCAGCCAATACGGTGGCTCCGAGTTATTGTTGCCCAAAAACCAAACAATCCGATTCGACGGCGAGCACTTTGAGGGCGAGCAGGAATTTAACAGCAGTAAGGCACGAACCTACCAAACGGATGCGGACGGGTTCTCAATCCGTCGTGCCGATAAACCACTATCCTCACAGGCAGAAGATAGCCTTGATTGCACAGAAATATACCCCTCCCGCGTGGGGACGATCAGTGCCGTTACGGTAGTTGATGCCAACAAGCATTTTTACGACATCGTGGATAACAGCATCCCTGCCTCGTTGAATTTCGAAGAGTGTCTGATAGCGGGTGAAACGCTGACAATCATTCCACAGACGGGAATGTTGGCCGGAAAAGAATTCGAGGCAAAGTATATCCACAATGCCACCGGAGGGAAAGCCGCCCGCCGGTTTGAAATCGTTCCGCAGGACATAGACGGAGAAACAATGCCAGGCGGGAATTACATACCCAAAGTCGGAGATACATACGCCGTATTTCATTGTATGCTGCCCGCTGCGTACATCTGCGACAACGCCACAAAAACCGGAGCATCGTGGGATATGTTCCGACAGGGAGTGAAGTACCTGTATGATAACGAGGAACAGAAGTTCACGTTCACCGGCGAGTTGGACGGAATATGGGCAAAGAAAGATTGGCTCAATATAGGCGGGCGGATAAAATTGGGGGGATTTGTTCAATTTGCCGACGAACGATTCCAACCGGAGGGAGTTCTTGTCAGGATTATCGGGATAAAGGATTACATCAACAATCCCCACAGCCCCGAAATCGAATTGTCGAACTCTACCGTCGGACGAACGGTATCGAGCGACTTGCGGAAAATCGAAAGCAACGAGGTCGTTATGGACACCCTCCACAAAGAGGCTTTACAATTCACTAAACGTCGCTATCGGGATTCGTTGGAAACTATCGAAATGTTGGGCGATGCCCTACTCGACAACTTCTCGAAATCCATAAACCCCGTTGCCGTACAGACAATGGCTATGCTCGTCGGGGACGAAAGCCTGCAATTTCGCTTCGTAAACAGCATGACAAACCCGATGCCGGTTGTTCACGAAGTGGCCTACGATAAGGAGCGAAAAGTTTTGTCCGTTCCGGCCGGAATTGTCCAACACCTGACACTCGGTATTACGTCTATATCGGCAAGTCATGCAGTTGGCGAGTACAAATTTTGGTCGTTACCTGCATTTCAGACGCCGACATTAACTGCCGTGGATAGCAAATACTACCTCTATGCCAAAGTTAGCCGCACCAATCAAACAGGCGTGTTCTACATCAGCGAACAAGCGAAACCCATGAACGCTGAAAGCGATTCCTATTACCTGCTTATGGGAATCCTGAACAGCGAGTTCGACGGCGAACGGAGTTATGCTTCGTTGTATGGTTTCACGGAAATTCTTCCGGGACGTATCACGACCGACCGAATTGTCAGCTCCGACGGCAAAAGTTTCATCGACCTGCTGAAAAATGCCGTCCGTATAGGCACGAATGGCGTTTACATAGACTGGAACAATGAAGAACTCGCCACGCTGATAATGAGCAATGCCACAATCAAAGAGCGGCTTAAAGTCATCGGCGAAGCCTTGATTGCCGGATTCTATTTTTCGGACGAGGTTATCAAATCCACGATGAAATCTGGGAACGTCCCAGCAATGTACCTGAATGGCAAGACGGGGAAAATTCACCTGAAATCAACATCAACCGGTGGGGATTATTCGCTCGACAACGATGGTTCGGAGATCGACATTGATGCCGCATTGGGTGAGGTTTCGGCAAGAAACGATAATGGCGTTGCCTATCTTTCTGCAAGCGGGGTATTTTGTAACAATGCCAAAACTAATGCCCTGCCCATATCGACTGGCTATACACACTACGGAGCAGTTGTCGGGCTGGGGTTTGGAAACGTGAACAATGATTGGATGTTCGAGAAAGAGAGTACCATTATAGCAGGCGTCTACGGACGAGCGTCCAATTCAGGCAATGCCCCTGCCTATGGCGGCTATTTTTGGGATTTGATGGCCGCAGGCCTTATTCTTCGCCCCAAATACATCGGAGATGCAGGGACATACTATCTATACGACGGATATACCCAATGCCTCGGTTTCTCTAATTCAGGAAAAACTGCTACTGTTTATCTACCTACCGGCGAAATGGAAGGAAAGGTAATTTTCGCCAAACAGATAGGTCAAGGCGGTATGCGTTTCCGCGCTCGGACAGGGCAATTCATTTTTGATGACATCAGTGCCAATGATTACTACGATGTGCCGGAGGGTTGGGAAGCAAAATTCACCTTTGCTATCTTTTATTTGAACGACGTGAAAAAGGAGGCTTGGTTAGTCAGCCGGTGGAAATTTTAACTTATCAGAATTATGACAGAATACGGATATATAAACGATGCAGGCTACCTCGTATCTCGGAATATCGAAGAACAGCAGGAACGCTATAGAGATACCGACGGTAAAATAAAAAGCCGAACGATTACCGTCGAGGAGCAAATAGAGAAGCTGTCGGCCAACGGTTGGAAACCGGTCGAACGGCTTGATGAATCTCGATTACAATGCGAGGACGGATATGTCGTGCGCATCATGCCCTATGATGCAGGCAACCGAATTGCTTATCATTACGAAACAGTATTTGACACTCAAAAGGTGCGGAGAGAAATCGAGGCATTAAAAACCGAATTATCGAACAGCGACTACAAAATCATCAAGTGCTATGAAGCGTCCTTAACACGAGCAACTTCACCGTATGATATTGAAAAGTTGCACGATCAACGCCAAAATATACGGGATAAAATCAATGCGTTAGAAGCATTATTAATTTAATTTTCATCTCAAAATATGATTATAATACAATCATTTCAATACCTTTGTGGGAAATAAAATAGGATTATGGAGAATATACCTGCAATTATCAGTTCGATAGCCGTCATTTTATCGGCTTGGTTTTCATATAATCAGTATGCTAAGAACAAGCTGACTGACCTCAAAATCGAAAAGTGGAAAGCCGAAGAAGAGGTAAAGTCAGTCAAGCGCAGCGACAATATCGCCCAAATATATGGTGTGCTGTGGCAGCTCCTGCACGAATTGCAGGCCGACCGTGTATATATTGTCCAACCGCACCCACTCGTGAACAATTTGTTTCTGTCAGTCAGTTTGGAAGTGAAACGAAACGGCGTATCTGCCATGAAGCCGAACGTACAACGGCTGCCAATGTCGGATGTGGCAGCATTCTCCGCCGAACTATCCGCTCGTGATTTTCTTCTCTATCGCAATATCGATACCGAGGTCAAAGATAAACGAGCACGGGCTATCATGACTACGAACGGCTGTTGCTCGGTTGTCGTGAAACGGCTGACTGACGACGAACACGATTGGATAGGGTCTATCTTCTGCGGCTTCACCCACGAGCAGCAGTTACAACCAGCATCCCTGCGGCAGCAGTTGCAAGAGGCAGCCGACCACATTCAGTACATTTTACCCGAATACAAGTAATTATGGCACGAGCAGAACTATTGCAGCCCTTTATCCTGAAATGGGAGGGTGGATTCGTAAACGACCCTCTCGATAGAGGTGGAGCAACAAACAAAGGTATCACAATCGGAACATTCCGACAATTTTACGGAAAAGACGCATCCGTAGAGCAGTTGAAGCGTATTACCGACGCTCAATGGTTGCACATCTTCAAATCCGGTTATTGGGACAGGTGGCAGGCCGACCAAATCAAAAATCAATCGGTCGCCAACATTCTCGTGGATTGGGTGTGGGCATCTGGAATTCACGGCATCAAGATTCCGCAACGGATACTGGGTGTAGCCGTGGACGGCATCGTTGGCTCCAAGACAATGGCGGCACTCAACTCACAAAACCCTGCCGAGTTCTTTGTCCGAATCAAAGATGAACGTATCAAGTTCGTAGAGGACATTGTGCGGCGCAACCCGACGCAAGGCCGGTTCCTTAAAGGTTGGAAAAATAGAATCAACGACATCAAATTTTCAGCGTAATGAAAAACCTACTGCTCATCTTCATTTTGGCGGTTACGGCATGTTGTCCGTGCCGCCACCTTTCGACTACTACTTCCGACAGTGTTCGGGTGGAAACCGTCGTTCGATACGAACGTGTACTCGATACGGTCTATATGGACGTCCCTGTGGAAATCGTGCGGGAGACCGTGCGAGACACAACGAGCCATTTGGAAACGTCCTTTGCCACTTCTGACGCCCGAATAACATCAGACGGGGCATTATTCCACTCGCTGGCCAATAAGCCACAGAAAAAGCCCGTACCGACCGAAAAAGAGATAATTTATCGGGATAGTATCGTGTATAGGGATAGAATCGTAGAAAAGCCCGTGCAAGTTGAAAGGGAATTGACGTGGTGGCAACAGACACAGATAAAAGGCTTTTGGATTGTAGTTGCATTATTGATGATAACGTTCAGAAAAAAGATTTTCGCCATTATTCGGCGATTTATCTAACACCGCAACAATATTCTCCGCTATGAATCAATCCCGAATCAAAAACTTTGTTTATATTTGGGCAGAATTATTGTAATATAGCGTTTGCTATTGTTTTGAGGTTTAGAAAATCGCCAAATTTTTTAGAGGTCTCAGGAACAATGGTGGACGCCTACGTGATACACGTGGGCGTTTCCTTTGTTGAGACTTCGGGCGTTTGGCGATGCCTCTAAACCAACCAAGGACGCCCACACTTTTTTGTGTGCCCCTGTCAAGGCGATAGTACCGCCAAAACGACAAAATATGGGCACATTCTTCTATCTCATTCTGTTCGGGGTTATTGTCGCCGCTATCGGAGGCATACTGCAAGGCATCTATAATTCAAAGCGGCAGACCAAATCTCCTCCCACCACAAAACAGGGTCTTGCAGGTTCAATCACACGGGAACAATTATCCGAGATTCGAGCCGAAGACCGCAAGCGAGGAGCAGCCCTCAAACATTGTGTCGAACTCAACAACAAGGGAATTTCCTATGAAAAAATAGGGGAAATTGAGGCTGCCATAACCACGTATGAAACCAATATAGCTCTCGGATATTCTGCACATCACGCCTACAAACGGTTAATGATAGTATACCGGAAGCGGGGAGATTACCACAATGAAAGACGGGTAATTTTAAGGGCGTTAGAGATATTTCCGGCAGAAATGGAATACCTCGAACGATTGGGAAAAGTCGAGAATTTAATCTTAAAAACAAGCATATAATATGAAACAGATATTCATGGTATTTTTGGCTGTTCTTGTAACATCGGCCAGCGGTATAGCACAGGATAGAATCAATACCGCCCCAGCACAGCTATCGGCAAAATCAAAAGAAATAAAATCGGCTTTGTATTGGCAACAAGACAGAAAAACGGGGAAATGGGTAAGCCGTAAAAATACGACGCTCGTCTATCTCGGCGAAGGAGTTACCGTCGATAATTTCAACAGTCTATTCATCGGAGAATATGCAGGACGACGATACCTTTTTTATGATTTCAAAGAGTACAGTTGGCGTTACCCTGTATTACAAACCGAATGGATTGTATCTCGGACTATAATGGCAGCACTCATATCTGAGAACGACTATATCCGCATGAGCAATATCCGCCCGAACGATACAGTTACAATAACACCTCGGTTCTATCACAAAATGTTCAAAGGGCACGCCGAGTATTCATTCCCGTTTTTCCTATCGCTCGGTGAAACTCTCTGCGCGTCTGCTGAAACAATGTATCAATCATACGCACGAACAAACGGAGAAGATTATGCAAACCGCTATTGGGAATCGGAATACCCCCTGTTATATTTCATGGTTCTAAAACGAGTAACCGGGGATGACGGCCATGATGTCGTCCGATTTGTTTTATACCCACACGCTGCATCTGAATTAATCGACAGTTGCTATTTCGAAGTAGAGTTCGCCGTTTATAAAAACCTATTCACGGCAGACAAAAAGAACAGTTACAAATAAAAGGAGAGGGCGGCAATACCGCCCTTTTCCGTGCCTATATCCAACACCTGTCAGAAATAATAGGCGAAATTATCACGGACGTTATACTGGACAGAAAGTAACCTTACTTGCCAATTTAGAAAGTAACTTTGAAATCACTATCTTTGCCATATTATTCAACCTATTCAATAATAGCTATTTCAATTCTGTTGCTGGTCTGTTGCTCGCCAATTTCAATGTTTACAATAATCACAAAACAATCAATAAGTTACACATCAAATTTCACGTTCTGCATCGGAAAATGATGGCTTGTAAGCAGCCATAAACAACCATAGCCAATTAGAAGAAAGTCGCTGATAGCCAGCGGCTTTTCTTTTTATGTGGTTTTCAGCCAATTCTGACTGGTTGCGGATTTCCAGCATCATTTTGTACCATAATTCTACCGCCGAACAAATAAGCGGACACTTCGCACTCATCATAGCGACATCTTAGGCACGATGTGAGACGCTATGAGAATGTGTAAAACCGCTATAGAAGACACAGTGTGAGACGCTGTGAGAAATTGTGAGACACATTGAGACAGAATAGGCGAAATTAAAGGCGACTAATATATGGAAATCCAGAGAAAATGCCAGTGGTGCGGCAAACCATTTATAGCACACACGATGGTAACACGCTATTGCAGCAAATCGTGCAATGAAAAAGCGTACAAAGAGAAGAAGCGGAAGCAGAGGTTACAGGAATACGAGGAACGGCAAAATGAGCAGCCTATGCAGGAAGTCGGTATCGTGGGGAGCAAGTTGTACCTCTCCCCTGCCGAAACCGCAACCCTTTTAGGTATCAGCCGTGCGACCATCTACCGTCACATGGCTGTCGGAATCATCCGGGCCTTACAACTTCGTGGACGTACCATCATCCGCAAGTCGGACATTGAAAAGATGTTCGACAACACACCCGACTACAAGAAGCGCAGCTATGGACGGAAGCAGACTGCACTCTATTACACCACGAATGAGGTATTGGAGAAATACCAAATCCAGAAGAAAACCCTCTACCGCAGATGCAAGCTGTATAACATTCCGAAGATTGAGGAGGGCAATCGGGTATTTTACAACCGCAGTCTTATAGATAAGTATTTTGCAGACCTTGCAGAGGAAATCAATCCAGCGAGTTACTATACTCCGGAGCAGGTTATGGACAAATACGGTATGAGCCGTAATGCAGTTGTCACCTTTGCCATGCGGCACAATATCCCCCGAATCAACCGCCATCACGAGGTGTATTATTCCCGTGCCCATATAGACGCGATTAAGGAAAAGCAGGAGAAGCTGAATCCCGACTATTATACCTACGATGAAATCACCAAGAAATACGGACTTACCAAGATTAATATCAGCTACTATGTCAACAAGTACGACATCAAGCGATTCAAGCAAGGTAGCCGGACAATGGTGCTGCGTTCGGAGTTTGACAAAGTCTATATTGAGCATCGTGATGGAACATATACACCCAAGAAACGGGAAAAGAAAAGCGACCGGCCGAAAGAGACTTTTGTAATCCCCGAAGGCTATTACTCATCCGAGCAAATTGCAACGACCTATCAGATGAACAGGAAAACCATTTGCAAGCTGTGCCGTGAAAACGACATTCCTAAAATCAGTCATGGTGGGTTCAACTATTACGAACAACTGTCAGTTGACCGATTCTTCGCCAAATACAAAGCGGCTGACAATATCAAGGAATGGATTGGTGCGGAGCAAATGGAAGAAATCTACGGCATGAGCAAAGATGCCCGATGTTCGTTTGTGCATCGCCATAAAATCCCCTCCCGTGTCGTTTATGGCAAAGTCCAATATTCCAAAGGCCATATCGACATCATCAAAAACGGTGGCTTTGACCAACGGGAAAAGTATTACAGCGTAACCGAAGCGATGGAAAAATACGGCATTCGCAGGGATGATGTCTACAATTATGCGAGATACAACAGCATACGGAAGATGCACCACGGCAAGTCGATGTTCCTGCTGAAAGAGGATTTTGACAAGGTTATGGCTGAAAAATCCGGCATCTGAGAATTATTCCGCACAGACAAGAATCATTTTCAGCAATGGCAGTCATCAGCATTGTTTCATTGTATTGGTTTGCAACAGATTATTCACCAAATATAATATTTATCATTATGCACGAATGTAAAACTGTAACATTGAGGACAAGACCTCTAAAGAAAAACATGTTGTCGTTCTATCTGGATTATTATCCCGGTTATCGCGACAAAGAGAGTATGAAGGTAATCCGTCATGAATCTTTGGGCATCTACATCTATGCCAATCCAAAGAACCAACGGGAACAGAACTTCAATGCCGTCATGTCGGAGAAGGCGGAAGCCATCCGATGCCGACGTTTTGAATCCATCGTCAATGAACGGTATGATTTCTTTGACAAGAGCAAGATGAAAGGAGATTTCCTTGCCTATTATAAAAAGACACTCCGCAAACACGACCAGAAATGGGAGTTTGTCTATCTGCATTTCTGCAATTTCGTGGGTGGTAAATGCTCATTCGAGGAGATTGATGTGGACTTATGCAACAAGTTCAGGGAGTATCTGCTCAATGCGAAGCAACTGAGACGTCCGAAGCATCCCATATCACGCAATTCAGCCGTGGGCTATTGGTCCACATTCAGAGGATTCCTCAAAATACTCTATCGCAATAAACTGATTCATTCCAATGTAAACGATTTCTTGGAGAAAATAGAACCGGAAGATGTGGTCAAAGACTATCTCAGCGTAGAAGAACTGTACAGATTGGCAGAAACGCCCTGCAAGATACCGGTTCTGAAAACCGCCTCGTTGTTCTCTTGCCTGACAAGTTTGAGAATAAGCGATATTCTCACATTGCGGTGGGAAGAAATCGTTGACTTTGCAGCCGGAGGAAAATGCGTATATACTGTCACTCAAAAGACAAAGACAGAAGATATTATCCCCATCAGTGATGAAGCCTTGCAATTAATCGGCTATTCCCCGGAAAAGACAGGGCTGGTATTCAAAGGATTGAAAAGATGCTGGACGCAATACCCCATGAAAGAGTGGATTCGAACTGCCGGTATCACCAAAAACATCACGTTCCACTCGTACCGGAGAACATTTGCCACTTTGCAGGCTGCTGCCGGAACTGACATCCGGACCATTCAAAGTATCATGGCGCACAAGAGCATCACCACTACCCAACGATACATGAAAGTAGTGGATAGCAACAAGCGAAAAGCCAGCAATAAAATCTCCCTGATTCGTAAGAGCTAACGGGCATAAATACCGTTTTTTATATGGTTAGAGTATGATTTCTGAGTATGATTCATATTCTAACCATAATTATTTATAAATATCTGTCCAACAACCATTAGTATTTATGGTTATATGGAAATTAGTGCTGAACTTTGTGGCATAGAACTGTAAACAATCACAACTATATGGAGAATAATGTACAGGTTCAGAAAACAGCGGACATCAGTAGTCTGGTATGTGTGGTAATCGTTTCACTCTCGGCACTCACTGCATACAATCTTGGTGAAAAGTTCAATCACTACATCCTGTTTGATGCCACCATTTTTATTATTTCTTTGGTAATGCTCATTTTGACCTTTGCCGTATTCCGCAAAGTAATGGCAGGACTTTATAAGAGTATTTCAAATAGTGCTATAAATGAGCACGTACAAAGTAATTGTTCGCAAAAGGTTATCTTAAACAATTCTATAACAGAAACTCAACCGGTTATACTGGAACAAATGCCTGACAGTTTGGAAAAATACGAGAGTATTCTCGTGGAAGAGCAGCTGAAAGAGGTGAAGCGGAAAAGGGATACCATGATAGCCATCCGTGAATATGTGGTGGAAAAGGCCTCGAAATATCTGTCAAAGGAGAATATCAGCACGTTATTCCACAATATCGAGTGTCTTGCCGAAAATCGGGTGACAGACTGCCAGCCAATCCATTCAACGAAAGAAGCGAAGCTCAGTTCTCCCTCTTTAAGACATTTGGCTTGGAATATCGGAGAACGGCTTGGAGTCTCCCGTCGCGACAGGGCTGTATTCATCAAATTATCTTTCCCATACGAATTGCGAAACGCTGATATAGAATATCTGGAAGCCAATTTGCGTGTTAATGCCCAATGCGACATCCCTATTGACGTGCCGGACAAAGGGGATTTCCGTTTTCATAACAATACTTGAGAATTAAACCGTGCAGACGGTAATCATTCTCCTGGCTGACGAATTTCTGCAAGATTTCATTCTGTTGGTTTGCAGCATATTAATTTAAATTTTTGATAATATGACTGCAACTGAGTTAACTTTTAACGACCTGCCGAAAGTGGTAGGCGAACTATGCGAGCGAATCGCAAGTATGGAAAATTTGCTTAGAGACACTCTTAACCGTCAAAGTGAACCAAAGGAGAATCTGCACGTACCTATGACGGTACAGGAAGCCTGTGCATATCTGAAAATGCCGGTCTCCACCTTTTATTACAAGATAAAGAAGGACAGCATTCCGGTAATCAAGCAAGGAAAGCACCTTTATATCTATCGTGACGAGCTCGACAAATGGCTGGAAGCATCACGCAAAACGTCAGTACCTCTCACCTATGAGGAAGAAAACGAAGCGATGTATTCCTCACATCATCGCAAGCCTAACCCTAAAAACTGGTGAGTATGGAAACAGCAACACCCATTGAAGATCTTGCTCAGGTCGCTACAAGATGGCAAGATACCATGCTCAGCTTGGGAAAGGAGTACAAACAGGAGCCGGAAGTTCTGAAAATAGGCGGAGTGCCTGTCGGGACATTGGGAAATTTCAGTGCATCCATTGGCAAGGCAAAAAGCAAAAAGACTTTCAATGTTTCCGCTATGGTGGCAGCTGCTTTGTCCGGAAAGGAAGTCCTTAACTACACAACGGACTTCCCAGAAGGAAAGGACCGCATCCTTTACATTGACACAGAGCAGAGTCAGAACCATTGTATGATTGTGATGCATCGTATCATGAAACTGGCAGAGTTGCCGGCCAATGAGGATTGCGGCCGTTTCTATTTTCTCGCTCTACGCAAGTTCAATCCCAAGGAGCGTTTGGCTATCATAGACGATGCCATCAGTCAGATTGAGGGTCTCGGCCTCGTGGTGATTGACGGAATACGCGACCTGGTTTATGACATCAATTCTCCGAGTGAAGCCACATGTGTAATATCCAAACTTATGCAGTGGACTGACGAGCACCAGATTCATCTTCATACCATCCTTCACCAGAACAAAAGCGATGAAAACGCACGAGGGCACATTGGTACGGAAATCAACAACAAGGCAGAAACGGTCATTCAAATTGAGAAAGACAAGGACGACAGTAACATCAGCAAAGTGGAAAGTGTGCATACCCGTTCCAAAGACTTTCTGCCATTTGCCTTTTGCATCAATGACCAATCACTTCCCGAACTTCTGCCGGACTATGTGCCGACAAAGAAGAGCGCAGGTCGTCCCAAGCAGGAACCGTTCTCCCCTTATAAAGACATCCATGAAGCCGTCCACCGCAAGGCTCTCGAACTTGCTTTTGACGGAAAAGAGACTATTTCGGGATATAAGGCTCTGGAAGAAGAACTGACCACTGCCTACGAACTGGCAGGAACGAAATTGAATCACAACAAGATTGTAGAGCTGATTAAGTTCCTCACGAACAAACGGATGGTGGTTCAGGAAAACCGTGGCATTTATCGGTTCATGCCGGATTACCACTACTAATCCCCCACTTGACTTTATTCTAAAAGTGTCTATTCGGGATAAGTCAAAGTTCAAGCGCAACGACTGGTTTCATGATAATTCACGGAACTGGTCGCTGCCATTGATTGGGCTTGCCCGTTGTACGGACATTATCTTATATGGGTAGCCTAATCCCCCAAGCAACCAATCGGTCGTTTGAGATTGCCAAATCCTTCAGCAAGCTGATTGATGAGAAAAAGGCGTTATTTGGACATTTTTTCTTTTTGCCAGCTCTGGTATTACTTTCTCGACAAAATACGAATTTCGCCTACTTAAATGCATCTAGGGCTTGCCCATTATACAAACCTTATTGAGTTAGGGTAACTCAATACCCCAAGCGATAAATCGCTCGTGAGATGTTGCCAATCTCCAGCAAGCAGGATTGAGCTTTATAGCGATTATGGAGTTCGTTTTTACTCCATATGCATCGTATTTTGAAGTGTTGTCCAACATCTTTGTAGGCTCTGTTTGACAGCTACCATAGACAAGCGTATTTCAGTAGTTCTTTTACGAACTCTTTTATGAACCCTACTGGTTCTTTTATGAACTCTTTTGTGAACTCAGCAGTTTCTTTCAGGAACACTTCATCACCTTTAGGAACTTATTTCCGTCTTTCAGGAACTGTTTTTTTGCTCTTTTACGAACCCTTTTAGGAATCGTTTTTGACTTTTAGTTGCCACCAACTCCTATCAGTTAAGCGAAACGAATTTGCCACATCTCCAAGGCTGATTTAGCCAACCTCCATATGGCATCATAATTATTCCACATCCAATGGAGGAAGGCTATTATCCTCAAATCTATCAAAATCAGATTGGAAAAGACGGTCTTGAATGACTCTGTATTTTTCAAACTCAGATTCAGCAAACTCTTTGGCATATTCGGCAGAAACTTTTCCGCTATCCTGTAATATCGAGCCATCAAATAAATTAATGAATTTGTCTATTCGCTTTGCCCAATCTTCCATTGTCATAGGGATATGACGCTTAGCCATACTTTCTGCCATATCAAGGAATGCATTGACCATTCTGCCCATTTCATCCAATTCTTTCTCTCGCAAATAGTTCTTTGCTACAGACACGTCAGTTTTGACAATTTTTCCATTCGGAGCATTCTCCCATGTGGTCAATCCCATGTGTTCTTTATCTGCATTGGCCCGTTCTACAATCAGTTCCGCAGCGGTATGTCCATGCACAGCATAGTGCATTTTGTTCTGTACCTTCTTGAAGAAAAGACGTGTTCTCGGAGCATCCTTGTTATAGTCTATTGCCGTAGCATAAATGTCGGTCAGTTTCTGATAAAAACGACGTTCACTCAGCCTGATCTCCCTTATTTCGGCAAGCAAATGTTCAAAGTAATCTACACCTAAGAAAGCCCCGTTCTCCATTCTCTTGTGATCAAGCACATAACCACGGATAGCAAACTGACGAAGCACAAACGTACACCACTGTCGGAACTGGGTGGCACGAACAGAATTGACTCTATATCCAACACTGATAATGGCATCAAGATTATAGAACATCGTTTGATAATTCTTCCCGTCTGCGGCAGTTGCCGAGTTTTTCTCGGTAACTGAACCTTTGACAAGTTCCCCGGATGCAAATATATTTTTTAAGTGCAGTCCAATATTGTCAGTAGAGCAATCAAAAAGCTGCGCCATAGCCTTTTGGGTAGCCCAAATGGTCTCATTCTTATACATCACCTGAATCCCATCCTCCTTGCCTTCAAGCATGAAGATGAGGAACTCAGCTGTACTATTTCGTATTTCTATATTCTTTGGCATAAAATGCTACGATGGCTATATCGGTTGGTTATCATCATCTACAATTTCAACAATTTCTCTGCAAAAGGCTTCTTGTGAAATTAGAAGACTCAAAACACGTGTGAAGTTATTCAATTCTCTTTCTTCTGTAAGTTGTTGTTCTTGTGTTTTACCAATATGGCCTACTCTGAAATACATGTCAATTGCCTTGTCAATACCACTCAGGATAGTTGGCATGTCTGCAATAATTGCTTCATCCTTAACATTACCTTCAGAGGTGGATTCGACATAAATCGGATAACTACGGTGAACAGTTGTGATTGGGCATGATTCAAAATGTATTTTTCGGAAATATATTGTTGCTTGCCTTTTCATATCAGCATCAAGAGTCCTTGGAATAACAATTCTAATCTTCGCGGATTTGTATACTTTATCCCCAATTTGAATTTTATCACCTTGTCTAATTATCTCATCTGCCAACAATTTGATGAAATTTTCAAAATAAGAAATTGCTATAACAGTAGAAGGCAAAAGCCCCAGGTGTCCTAAGGCAACTTTTTCATCAATTTTCTTTTTAAGATTTGACAGTTGCATTTCAAAGTCCTGATTTGGTATTTTGATCCCATCTGGGTTAGAAGTTGTCGTGTAAGATAATAATGTAACACCTAATATATCAGATGGAATTTTAACCGTATCTTCTTTAATGATATAGGCTCTGTCAATTCCAACTCTTCCCAAAAAGAGTCCATATTCAAAAAGCACATTATCTCTTGCTGTATTATATTCTTGATTTCGGATTCTGCTAATATCGTCAGCGGCAAATATCATAAAACCAAAGTCAAACAAACTTGCAGACTTAAGTAAGGTTTCCAAAAAGCCTTCATTAAATTGAAATATACCGTCATTCCAAATATAACAATCATACTCTGGCTCAAAAAATGTTTTAATTCTTTGAGCAACAGCTAATCCCTCTGTAGAAGATCCTATAAATATCCTTGGTTTCATTTATTGTAATTCTTTATATATGTTCCAAACTTCGTTATACAATCGTTTCAAGTTATCAAGCTTAGAAGGACTATTTCTGAATATGTACTCAGTTCCATCTACAGATTTTAATCCATTTGCTTCAGATTCATTTTGGCATAAGTGATAAAGCTTGAGCCATAAAACCCGAACCAAGTCTAGGTAGTAAGAATTGCGATATTCTTCAATATTAATATCATAGCAGATTGCATTTATATCAAAACTGGTTAAGTCAATATTTACCGAAGCATCCGCTTTTACATTTTTAAGGAATCGAATCATCTTTTTAAGTCGTCCTTCGGTGTATGAACTTCTCGTATTGATTCTATCTATACTGAGGAATGGATAGTCTGGTCCAAGACGTTCATTCTTTTGTTTATCATAAATGTAAACTCCTCTATATACATCACCATATCCACTAATGTATTCAAGAGAATCATGCCATGAAGCAACGACAACGTCAACTTCACGATGAAGGTTTTGGTTCGTTATGCGGATGGATTTAGGTTTCGCGATATCGCATATCACATAATGAGATTGTAAAATTCTTTCGTCTTCCAAACGAAGCTGTCTTAAATCATTATTTGCATCTCCGAAATATCTTGTAAAGTTGTTGACCCAATTTTTTATTCGCATTGTTTCTGTGTCATACGAGTAGGGATGACTTTCAACAAATGCTTTAGCTTTGCTGTAATCTGTGTCTTGAAACTTGCTTGTAATTGTAAGCAAGTCAATATCACTCACACCACGAATATGAGTTCTTGTCATTACGGAACCCTGATACCGAAAATCGACACTCTGCTGTAGTTCTCTTTGTAAATGTAATTTCGCATTTTCACCTGCTTCTAAAGTCTTGTTCGTATATATAGGGTCAACTTCATTCATGGCAAGCTTTACATATTTTGCAATATCCTTGTCTATGCCAGAAAGGGAAGAAATGGAATTCAGTCGGACTTCTCTAAGAGAATCCGGATTGTATCTACTTTCGATACGATTAATAAGACTAGTATAATCAGCCATAATTACACTTTTAATGGTTTAACTTGATTTATCGCCACAAAATTAATTCGCATCTATGCAGCCTTTTTGCATAGCAAATTTAAAGTTGAAAAAATCACATCTAATTGCTTCTTTTTGAAGAATACTCAGATGCTCTTTCTGCTACCATACGACTATCAGCTTCTTCTTCCATTATGGCGTATGTTTTAGGCGACCTGTCCATATGCTTGATATTAAACTTATCTTCTACCATTTCGAGCTCTGTAATGTTTTTAAATGTCACATACATAAACATAGTGGTCACAACATGAATCCCTAATTGAACCTCTTTTGCATCAAGACTCTTAGCTTGGTGGTTTTCTTCGTTTCGTAAGTTCACAAGAATATCAACATACTGTGCAAACTTCTGGTCAATGGGCTTGTCACTATATTGCAGTTTGTTTAGTTGCATGCAATACAAAGCATTACTCAAAGCAGCATATTTGACTTCTCCATTTTTATCAGTAACCTCTTTATCCTTAATAAGGAAATGAAGCTTCTTTAAATACGATTCATAGCCTGTTACAAGGGTCTTAAGATAAATGCGTTTCTCTGCCAAAGTAAGGGTATTCGGACTACAATAAAGTTTGAACATAGCATTGAGTAATGTATCAGCCAAACCATTATATTTGCTAATGCTGAATACTCTTATAACCTTTATCATCCAGACAAATGCCTCTTCGAGAGTTCTGCTTGTTCCCGCTATTCCAACAAATTCCTCCCGGATTAAAGGAATCATTCTACTTTGCAGATTCTCTATAGTATAGGCTTTTTCCTCCTGTTCACGATAGCGTTCATATATGGCATGTCCCATCTGCTCCATCAGAGTCTGATAAAACTCTTGATTTTCAAATAATTTACGATAAGCATCGGTCTGTGTCGTATAGCACTGCTGAGCTGCTTTACTGAAAATATCAGGGAAAATGCTTTCTACAAATTGACTCTCATCGTTACAAACAGCTTGTTTCTGCATTTTTTTCGTTGCAGACTTCTGTATAAGGTCAAATATACCTTCCACCATTACCCGGTCGGCTTCTGAGAATTCACCACGGAACATAATATTCACCTTGGCAATAATGTTGTCAAGCAAATCACGAGCGTCTTCAGGTTTACGACCTGCTCCAGGATTTTCTCCCTTAATCTCAGGCTTGGCACCATCCAAAGATATGTGCATCATTTCATTTGCCTTGATAGTATTGTTTACAAGACGCACCTTTTTGTCCAAATCAACTCTTTCTCGCGGATTCTTGGGTAACACACGATAGAGGTAATCGGCAAATATATATGACTTCATTAACGAACGATCAAAGGTACGGGCGATCTGCGCCATATAAGCGTAGAAACGAATAAAATTCTTAATCTTGCCACGTACAGTAAAACGAGTTTCTTCGTCCAGTTCTTCAAACCTATCTACAATTGGTTTCAATGCATTGGATAATGCACCAAGTTTTGATTTGTTTGTCTTGTCCTGTGTAGCAATAAACAATTCATAGAATTTTACTTCATCTTCAGTACTCCATAGGTGGTAAATTTCGATGTCTTTGTGAAACTGATATACATAATTCACATCCACAGGATTGATTAACTCTGTACCTTTATAGAAAGGCTCAAATGCAGTTTTAATCTCTTCGGAGCTGTTTACGAAGTCAAACACGTATGTATCTTCTTTCAATGGATTGGCACGGTTCAGGCGAGATAATGTCTGCACTGCTTTTACATTTTTCAGTTTCTTATCCACGAACATGGTATGGAGCATCGGTTCGTCAAATCCGGTTTGATACTTATCCGCGACAATCAGCATGTTGTAGAAGTCACTGGCAAAGTAGAGCGGAAGTTTATCTTCTGAGATACTTTTATCTCCCCTCGTATTGAGTTTTGGCTCAGTGTATTCCACACCGTTATATTCCACCTTGCCGGAAAATGCCACCATCGGATTGATGTCCGTAATATGATGTTTTCTGCAATACTCCTTAACAGCAAAGAAATAGCGAACAGCATGAGCACGGCTGGAAGTTACGACCATTGCCTTGGCTCTTCCTGCCATACTACTATGATTTTTGCAAGTTATTTATGATAAAATAGGTTTATATCT
>ERZ1673697.378-NODE-378-length-70803-cov-9.379615_pt1 | contig 70803 bp, 58 predicted proteins | sample MGYA00580227_ERZ1673697 | MGnify/ENA primary metagenome ERZ1673697 (study PRJEB41218, sample SAMN15661759) | gut metagenome | host: Homo sapiens | place: Canada: London | collected 2015-08-20/2019-03-30 | study: EMG produced TPA metagenomics assembly of... | reverse complement strand
GCGGTTGGGATTATATCGTTTATGACAAACGCACCTCGGTCAAAGGAAAGGGGTGTAAAAATGCCTGAAAGAAAAGATAAGGAGAAATACAATATTCCTTTATGGCATAAGCCCAATCTTTCCATTGAAGAAGCAGTTGCTTATTCCGGCATTGGTAGAGATAAACTTTATGAATTGACGAATCCGGAGGATTGTCCCTTTGTTTTATGGATAGGTAACAGGAGAATGATTAAGCGTAAAAAATTCGATGAATATATCGAAAGGCAGTATTCCATTTAACCAAATTGTCAAGTGTGCGATGAGCCAATTCGCATCATTGGCTCATCAATCATTTTTATGTATCCTTGAGACATCAAAATCAAGGAGGAAAATCAAATGTCAGACAATCGAAAGAATAGTAAAAAGGACGAAGTGCCTATTTGGTTCAAACCAACTTTGAGCATTGAAGAAACTTCTCGATATTCAGGTATCGGTATGAGTAAATTATACGAACTGACTAATCCGGAAGATTGTCCTTTTGTGCTGTGGATTGGAACAAGAAGAATGATAAAAAGAAGAAAGTTTGATGAGTATATTGAAAGAGTGTACTCAATATGAGGGAGGAATCACAAATGGATAGCGAGGTTAATTGCCAAAGAGAATGGTTCAAGAGCCGAGGTTCCGATGTCCCTTTATGGAATAGGCAAAACCTATCTATTGAAGAAACGGCAGCCTATACGGGCATTGGTAGAGACACGATATACAAGCTCATAAAGCAAGACGATTGCAATTTTACTTTGCGTGTAGGGAAAAGAACTATGATAAAACGAAAGCGTTTTGAGGAGTACCTTGAAAAGCTATATTCGATATAAGGTGGTGAGAGTGTGCTGAAAGTAAGCAGTCCTGAAATATTGGAATATAGGAAGGCGATTGAGGAAAGAAAGCTGGATTTACCGATATGGGAACGCAAGGTTATCACTTGTGAAGAAGCAGCCGCTTATTCCGGTATTGGGATTAAAAGACTTAGAAAAATGGCATTGGCGAAAGGTTGTAATTTTTCAATCTCAAATGGAACACAGATTTTGATAAATCGTGAGAAGTTTGACAAGTATATGGACAAAATAGAAAAGGTTTAGGAGGAAAAGATTATGGCAAAGGCAAAAAGACGAGATAAATCAAGAGTAGTTCTTCGCACAGGAGAATCACAGCGAGCAGACGGTACATATCATTATTGTTGGACAGACGCCAACCGAAAAAGGCGTTATGTGTATGCCAAGACTCTTGACGAACTTCGATACAAAGAAGAGCAAATAGAAAAGGACAAGAAAGATGGCATAAAAGCGGAAGCTCGATATACTACCCTCAATGATATATATGAGCTTTGGAAAGATTTGAAGCGTGGTCTAAAAAACAACACTTTTGAAAACTACAAATATATGTATGAGACATTTGTCCGCCAACAGATTGGCTCAAAGACCGTTTCTTCTTTGAAAAAATCGGATATTAAGAGGTTTTACAACTACCTTGCAGATGAACGCCATTTGAAACCGGCGACTATTGATAATATCCATACGGTTCTTCATCAGATTTTGGATATGGCGGTTGATGATGATTATCTCAGAAACAACCCTTCCAATAATGTGCTGAAAGAGTTAAAGCAGTCCCATTGTTTTCAAACTGAGAAACGCAGAGCCTTAACGAGACCGGAACAGGAACTGCTCCTGAGTTATCTGAAGAATACACCGTCTGCAAGTTTGTGGTATCCTATTTTTGCAGTGTTGATTGGAACAGGGCTTCGTGTTGGAGAAGCGACGGGTCTAAGATGGTGCGACATTGATTTGGAAGAAGGTATCATTGATGTGAACCACACGCTGGTTTACTATGACCACCGTACCGAGGGAAGTAAGCGTGGTTGCTATTTTAACATCAATACTACGAAAACTCCGGCTGGCAAACGCCAAGTTCCGATGTTGGATTTCGTCAAAGAAGCATTCCTTATGGAAAAGGAAAGACAGGAGTTGCTTGATATTCATTGCGAAGCTGTTGTGGACGGATATACTGATTTTATCTTTCTTAACCGTTTTGGACAGCCGCAACATCAAGCAACCCTTAACAAAGCAATACGTCGTATTATCCGTGACTGCAATGATGAACAGCTCCTGAAAGATGAAAATGCAAAGATTTTGCTACCGCATTTTAGCTGCCATTCATTAAGGCATACATTCACGACAAGAATGTGTGAGGCAGGGGTTAATGTCAAGGTCATTCAGGATACGCTTGGTCACAAAGATATTTCTACTACCCTTAACATTTATACCGATGTAACGAAGGAGTTAAGGAGGTCTGAATTTGAAGGTCTTGACTCGTACTTCAAAAATGAGTATAATAAAGCAGCAAACATTTGACGTAGTTTTATTGTTGGCGACGAAAAGAGACTTACACCATTTACACCAAATACAACATCAAATAGCACGTATAGGGCAGTAAAGAAAGGGTGTATCAAACACAATAGAGTGGCAAATCATTTGGGGTAGTACAATGAATACCACTTTAGTAACCCAATAACCGAGATGTCTTTTCCGTCCCCACCATGAAGCCGCTGGACACGGACAAGAAGCCGGAAACGGCCGAGGCCAAGCCGGACGAGACCGCACCCGCAGCCCCGGCCGTTGAGGAGAAGATCGACTTTTCCAACGTGCAGATCGAGCCGCTGTTCCAGGATTTTGTGGACTTCGAGACGTTCTCCAAGTCCGATTTCCGCGCTGTGAAGGTCAAGGCGTGCGAGGCCGTGAAGAAGTCGAAGAAGCTCCTGAAGTTCACACTCGACGACGGCACCGGCACGGACCGCGTGATCCTCTCCGGCATTCATGCCTATTACGAGCCGGAAGCGCTCGTGGGCAAGACCTGCATCGCCATCACGAACCTGCCGCCCCGCCCGATGATGGGCATCGAGTCCTGCGGCATGCTGATCTCCGCCGTGCACCACGAAAACGACGAGGAAAAGCTGCACCTGCTCATGGTCGATCCGCACATCCCGGCCGGCGCGAAGCTGTATTAAATTCCATAACCATGCAAAAAGCCCTTTGCTTGCAACACATTCGCACGCAAAGGGCTTTTTTGATCGGTAGGATGCGCTCGTTACTGCGCGGGCTGGAAGTTCGTCTGGTAGATCTTCTCGGCAATTTTTTTCGGCGCGAAGTCCACGATGACGATGCCGTAGGCCGTTCCGGCCTGCCAGTCATAATCGTAGAGGTCGAGGTTGATGTGCTTGGCGTATTCCTTCGGGTGGCCCACTTTCCCACTGCCGCTCGTGGAGGTGAAGTTCAGGAAGAAGGTGTCATCTGCTGCGCGGCTGTTGTCGAGGCAGGTGTGGATGGCGGTGATCTTGTCATCAACGTCGTAGTTGTAGCGATCCTGCACGCACAGCGTCTCGCGGCCGTTGATCACGGAGTCCGCGGTGGGGTCGGCGAGAATGGTGCGGTCGCCCTGATCGGCCCAGCCAAAGTACAGGCCGCAGCGCTCGCTGCCGACCGCCAGCTTGTCGTCAAACCGCGTGGCGAGCACGGCCTTGCCGCGCACCTCGCCCAGCGTCGGGATCTCGTTTTTCAGGTACCAGCGGTCCGGCTCCCGGCTGATCGCTTCATATAGAACGCTCTGAACGTCCGCAACGTCGTCCTTGCTGTTTTCGGCCTTCATGCACAGGATGACCGTCTCGGTGGGGTGGGCGTCCAGAAAGGCGTAAACGTCGCACAGTACGTCGTCAAGCGTGAGCGTTCTGGAAAACGGGGAGTCGGAGACCTTGCATCTGGCGATGTTGTGCTTGAGCACGAGCGTCTCCTGACCGGAGCGCTTTTCGAGCACCAGACGCATATCGAGATAGCGGTAGCCGTACTTGAGCTGCGTGGCGATGCTCGCATCCTGGCACTGGAAGATGTAGCGCATGTCCACATACTGCGTGCAGCTGTCGTGCGTGCCGGGGATGGACATATTGCTGAGCTTGGTCTCGTCGGGCACCGTTTCCATCCAGTTGGTGCTGGAGATGTTTGCTGCCATGGCTGGCGGCGCGGCGATCCCGGCAAGGACGGAGAGCACCATGCAGATGAGCAGCGTGCAGAGCCGGAGGCGGTGTTTGGTGACCTTCATAAAAAATTCTCCCTCGTTATTTTTCGCCGCATGCGCATGCCGCGCGGCGGTCGTGTGCCGCCAGTATAGCACAAAACCCGCGCGTTGGGAATGAAAAATCGAATCGCCGGGCGTATGCGCCGGTGCGCGGCTGTAGACAATGCGCAAATGCTGTGGTATACTAGCGCAGGAATGCGTCGCAGAGAGGAGGGGAACGCATGCAGCATGCGGGCGCGGACAGCTGCCGCGAGAATGCGCGGCCGGAAATGAAAAAACGAAAAGTTTCTGCTTTCTACACTGGACTATTTGTATTTGCGTTTATCTTCTCCTTGGTCTTAACAACTATTTGTGTGTGGATTTTTATACAATGCATAACGGGACCTACTGATTCAGAATATGGTGTGGTGTTTGTGCTCGCGCTGCTCCCTGTGGTTGCTGGAGCGACTTGCTTGTTTTCGTCCCTTTATATGGTCTTGAAGGGCACGTTTTCGGCTGCATACACGGTAGATGCAGAAGGCATGACAACCTATTGGCGAAAAAACACATACCGGCTTTTGTGGACCGACTGTGTCGAGTTTGAAATCGTACAGGTCCCGGTCAACTGGAGTACCTCGGCCGCCATCGTATATTGCTCCACACGTGTACTTTCCCAGAAAGAAAAAGAGAATTTCTTCTGGTTCCACAAGAACGACTTTGCGCACGTGCAGTATTTCCAGTACAGTGATGAAGCCATTTTTCAGGAGTTTTTGCACTGCGTTCCGGAGCGGGCGCGCAAGTATCTGGAAGCGGAAGCGCTCGTGCTGGGTCTGCCGGGGGAGTGAGGCCCTTTTCGTGCGGTATTCTCCGGCGGATTCCACAAACAACAGTTGCGGCGCGCGCACTTTTGCGGTATAATCAAACCAATTTGTGCCTGAGTGCGTGAAAGGAAACAACATTATGGGTAACGACGCCAACGTCAGCAAACGCGACGGCTTTCGCAGCCGCGGCGGCTTCATCATCGCCTGCATCGGCTCGGCCGTCGGCATGGGCAACATCTGGCGCTTTCCGACGCTGGTGTCCAAGTGGGGCGGCATGACCTTCCTGCTGCCGTATTTTCTGTTTGTCATTCTCATCGGCTCCACCGGCGTCATCGGGGAGTTCGCGCTCGGCCGCGCAGCCGGCGCGGGGCCGGTCGACGCTTTCGGCATGTGCACCGAGGCGCGCTGGGGCAAGCGCCGGCCCGGCGAACTGGTCGGCTATATCCCGGTGCTCGGCTCTCTGGCGCTGGCCATCGGCTACACCTGCGTCATGGGCTGGATCTTCAAGTATACGTTCCTGGCGTTTGACGGTGGCCTGTCCGCCATGGGGCAGGACATGGACGGAATCGTCGGCAGCTTCAACGCCACCGCCAGTGCGTGGGGCGCGAATGTCTGGGTCGTGGTCGCGGTCGCGGTGAGCTTTGTCATCATGTCCTTCGGCATCGCCGGCGGCATTGAAAAGGCGAATAAGATCATGATGCCGATTTTGTTTTTGCTGTTTGTGGGGCTGGGCATCTATGTGGCCACGCTGCCCGGCGCGTCGGACGGCTATCGATACATCTTCACGATCAAGCCCGAGGGCCTGCTCGATCCCTACGTCTGGATCTATGCGTTCGGTCAGGCGTTTTTCTCGCTGTCCGTCGCGGGCAACGGCAGCGTCATCTACGGCTCTTACCTCAGCAGGAGCGAGTGCATCCCGAGCTCGGCGCGCAATGTGGCGCTCTTTGATACGATCGCGGCGCTGCTGGCGGCGTTCGTCATCATTCCCGCCATGGCGGCGGGCGGCGCGCAGCTCGACGCCGGCGGCCCCGGCCTGATGTTCATCTACCTCGTCCACGTCATGAACGGTATGGCGGGCGGCCGCATCGTGGCGATGGTGTTTTTCGTCTGCGTGGCCTTCGCGGGCGTCACGTCGATCATCAACCTCTATGAGGCTCCGGTCGCGTCCCTGCAGGAGCGGTTTGGCCTCAAGCGCGTGCCGGCCACGGCGGTGATCCATGTGATCGGGCTTGCCGTCGCGCTGTGTATTCAGGCCATCGTGTCGCAGTGGATGGACGTCGTGTCCATTTATATCTGCCCGCTGGGCGCGCTGCTCGCAGCGGTCATGTTCTTCTGGATCGGCGGCAAGAAGCTCGTGCTCGAGAGCGTCAACCTCGGCGCGCGCAAGCCCATCGGCGGCTGGTACTATCCGCTGTGCAAGTATGTCTACTGCGCGAGCGTGCTCGTGGCGCTCGTCGCCGGCGCGGCACTCGGCGGCATCGGCTGAAGCAGTTATCGGATAAAAAGCGGCCCTTCGCATGTGCGAAGGGCCGCTTTTTGCATTATTTCTTATTTATGTTTTCGCAAAACGCTGTCAGGATGGCGGCGGTCTGCTCGCGCGTGGCGCTGCCCTGCGGACTCAGCCGGGCAGTGCCGCTGCCGTCGTCCGTACCGGAGATCAGCCCGAGCGCGACCGCATCCGCCAGCGCGTCCCGTGCCCAGCCGGATACGCTGCCGCTGTCCGGGAAGCAGCTCAGGTCCGCGGGCGTCCACGTGCGCGCCAGCTTCAGGACCCGGCTTGCATATTCCATGAGCAGAACGGCGAGCTGTTCACGCGTTACCGGCGCGTCGGGCGCGAAGGTCGTCTCGCTCGTCCCGACCACGATGCCGGTCTGATAGGCCCAGAGAACTGCGTCCTTGTACCAGTCCTGTGTCAGATCCGTAAACGGCATGGTGCCGGTGGTCTTCGGCTCGCCCGCAAGATTATAGAGGATCTGCACGACCTGCGCGCGTGTGGTCGTGGCCTTCGGGGCAAAGCGGCCGCCACCGACGCCGGACATCAGCCCGCCGCGCACGCAGAAGTCAATGCCCGGATGCGCCCAGTTGTCGGGCGCCGGGACGTCCGTCAGGCCTTTGCTGGAGCAGGGCGGTGCGGGGATGGTCTCCGTTCTGGCTGTGCCGCAGCGCGTGCACGTATAGCGCAGCACACCGTCACCCGCACAGCTCGCCTGTTTGACCACCGTTCCGCCGTCCCAGGTGTGCTCACCGCCGAGCGGGCGCAGGGGCTGGGTCACGGATGCGCCGCAGCCGCTGCACGTGTAGACGTTCCGGCCAAAGTCCGTGCACGTCAGCGCGATGTGCTCCGTGATCTGATAATCATGCGTGTGGTCCGCGCGCAGCGACGCGCCATACCGTAGGTCAATGTCTACGTTCGCCTGGATGCCGGGGATGCGGCCGGTGTTGCAGGTCTGCCATGTGCTGTAGCTGCCGCTGTAGCCGGTCTCGGCTGCCCAGACGGCGAGCCAGCGGTCCCACCGGTCATAGGTGGGGTCATCCAGCGTGGTCGTCCACCAGTAGCGGTTGGCGTAAACGCCGACCGAATAGCCCGCGGCCTGCAGCGTCTCGCAGAAGATGGTCACGTGGCGCAGGACCTCGGCCTTCGTGCAGTTGTCGCGGATGCCGCTGTCCTCCAGGTCAATGTACACCGGCAGCTGCGGGTGTTTGCCGTCGAGCAGACGCAGAGCGTGCGCGGCCTCGCTGCGTGCGTCCGCGTCGGTCCGTGCGAGGGAGTACAGATACACGCCATACGGGATGCCGAGCCGCTCGCATGCGGCGGTGTTGACAGCCCACTTCGTGTCGTCCTGCGCGGTCAGGTCGCTGCCGCGGCCGCAGCGGATGATGGCGAAGTCAATATACTGCGCCGTCGTATCCCAATCGATCACACCTTGAAACTGGCTGACGTCGATGCCGGCGCCCGTGATCTGCTCTCCGGCGGAGAGCACAGCGGGGGACGCCGCGTCCTCCGCCGGGAGCTGCACGGCGGCGGCGCTGCCGGTCAGCAGGGCGCATAGAAGTAAGATGGAAAGCAGTCGTTTTCGCATAATATTCCTCCGATCTGATGGACGTTTGTGGTTCGCCTTCCATTGTAAGACCAAACGCCGGAAAAGGCAACGGCAGATGCAGGAAAGAAACACGGCGCTCTGCTGCAGCAGAGCGCCGTGTTCGATGTGATTTTTAGAACATTTTGATGTACGCGTCGCGGTCGGGGCCGACGGAGACGTACTTGATGCGGCAGCCGACGGCGGCTTCCAGATAGTGCACGTAGTCGAGCGCTTCCTTCGGCAGATCGCTCACCGTGCGGCAGCCGGAGATGTCGCAGTGGAAGCCGGGCAGATACTCGTAAATGGGCTTGGCCTTGGCCAGCTTCACGCCGATGGGGAAGCGGTCCACGCGCTCGCCGTCGATGTCGTAGGCGACGCACACGGGGATCTTGTCCATATAGGCCAGCACGTCGAGCTTCGTCAGCGCGATGCTGGTGCAGCCCTGCATCTTCACGCCGTAGCGGGAGGCGACCACGTCGAACCCGCCCACGCGGCGCGGGCGGCCGGTCGCGGCGCCGTATTCGCCGCCGGCGTCACGCAGCGCGGCAGCCTCGTCGCCGAACATCTCGCAGGTGAACGGGCCCTCGCCCACGCAGGTGGAGTAGGCCTTCATGATGCCGATGATCGTGTCGAGCCGCGCCTCCGGGATGCCCGCGCCGATGGGCGCGTAGGCTGCGATGGTCGAAGAGCCGGAGGTGTACGGATAGATGCCGTAGTCAATGTCGCGCAGCGCGCCGAGCTGGGCCTCGAAGAGCACGGACTTGTTGTCCTCGATGGCATCAGAGAGGTAATCCGTCGTGTCGCAGACATAGTCCTTGAACGGCATGGCGTAGGTATCGATCCAGTCCATCATCTCGTCGAGGTCGATGGGATCGTGGTGATAGCCGTTGACGACGAAGAGATTTTTCCACTCAAGAATATCGGTCAGGCGGGCCTTGAGCGCGTCGCGGTCGGCCAGCTCGCCCATGCGCAGCGCTTTTTTCATGTACTTGTCCGAGTAGGCGGGGGAGATGCCGCGGCGGGTGGAGCCGAACTTCTTGTCCGCCAGACGGTCCTCCTCGAGGCAGTCGAGGAGCTTGTGGTACGGCATGCAGATGACGGCCTTGTCGCTGATCTTCAGGTGCTCCGGCGTGATGGTGATGCCGCCGGAGCGCAGGCGCGCGACCTCGTGGAACATGTGCTCGGTATCAATGACCATGCCGGGGCCGAGCACGTTCACGGTCTCGTCGCGCAGGATGCCGCTCGGCATGAGGTTGAGCACGAACTTGCCCTTGTCGTTGATGACGGTGTGGCCAGCGTTGTTGCCGCCCTGATAGCGCACGACGACGTCGTACTTCCGGCTGAGCAGGTCGACCATGCGGCCTTTGCCCTCGTCGCCCCAGTTGATGCCTACGATGGATGTCAGCATTGTTGAGAAACCTCCTGTTTCTTTTACACGTTTACGGATGCGTCGCACCCGAGCAGTGTGGCATATTTGTTCAGGACCGGCGCGACCTGCTCGCGCAGGAACGTCTCGGTCTGGTGCACGGCCATGCCGGTGAAGGCATGGGGGTCCACAAGCTTTTGAAGCTCGTCGCGCGTGAGCCCGAAGATCGGGTCTGCGAGTATGCGCTCGAGCAGGTCGTTGCTGCCGCCGCCCAGTTTGACGGCTTTGCCGGCGGCGACGCTGTGCTGCCGGATGGCCTCGTGCAGGGCCTGCCGGTCGCCGCCCTTTTCCCTGACGCAGTACATGAGGATGTTCTCCGTCGCGAGAAACGGCAGCTCGTCCGCCAGATGCTTTTCGGCCATTTTGGGATACACGGTCAGGCCGCGGATGACGTTGAGGTACAGCGTCAGGATGCCGTCGGTGGCAAGAAACGCCTCCGGGATGCTGATGCGGCGGTTGGCCGAGTCGTCGAGCGTGCGCTCGAACCACTGGGCGCTGGCCGTGACGGCGGCGTTCTGCAGGTCGCAGATCACGTAGCGCGACAGGGAAGCAATGCGCTCGCTGCGCATGGGGTTGCGCTTGTAGGCCATGGCCGAGGAGCCGATCTGGCCGCTCTCAAACGGCTCGTCCACCTCCTTGAGGTGGGACAGCAGCCGGATGTCGCTGGAAAACTTAGATGCGCTCTGCGCGATGCCGGACAGCACCTGCAGCACCTGAAAGTCCACCTTGCGCGAATAGGTCTGGCCGCTGACAGGATACGCGCCGGGAAAGCCCATCTTCTCGCAGATCTTCTGTTCGAGCGCGACGACTTTCTGCTCGTCGCCGTCAAACAGGGCGAGAAAGCTCGCGCCCGTGCCGGTCGTGCCCTTGCAGCCGAGGAGCTTGAGATTGCCGAGCTGAAACTCCAGTTGCTCGAGATCCATCAGCAGGTCCTGCGTCCAGAGCGTGGCACGCTTGCCGACGGTCGTCGGCTGCGCGGCCTGAAAGTGCGTGTAGGCGAGCGTCGGCTCCGCCTTGTGCGCCTCGGCGAAGTCCGCGAGCGCCTGAATGACGTTCACCAGCAGGCTGCGGATCTGCTCGAGCGCCTCACGCATGAGGATGATGTCCGTATTGTCGCCGACGTAGCAGGACGTGGCGCCGAGGTGCAGAATGGGTTTTGCCTCCGGGCAGCACGCGCCGTAGGTCAGCACGTGGGCCATGACATCATGCCGCACCTCGTGCTCGCGCGCCGCGGCGTAGTCATAGTCGATGTCCGTGATGTGCGCGCGCAGCTCCTGAATCTGCTCGTCCGTGATCGGCAGGCCGAGCTCCTGTTCGCTCTCGGCCAGCGCGACCCAGAGCCTGCGCCAGGTGGAAAACTTGTTGTCGTCGGAGTAAATGTGCTGCATTGTGCGCCCGGCGTAGCGGGTGCACAGGGGATTGACGTAGCGGTCGTGCATACTTATCCTCTCTCTGCGTGGCGCAGCGCCGCCGAGATCAGGCCCTTGAACAGGGGGTGCGCCTTATTCGGGCGGCTCTTGAACTCGGGGTGGTACTGAACGCCGATATAAAAGTCGTTTTCGGGGATCTCGACGGTCTCTACGATGTGACCGTCCGGCGACAGGCCGGAGAGCACGAGTCCCTTTTCCCGCATGAGCGCGCGGTAGTCGTTGTTGAACTCGTACCGGTGGCGGTGGCGCTCGGAGATGTTCAGCGTGCCGTAGCAGGCTTCCATTTTCGTGCCGGGCACGATGTGGCACGGATATGCGCCGAGGCGCAGCGTGCCGCCCTTATTGATCTCGTCGCTCTGGTCGGGCATGAAGTCGATGACCTTGTGCGTGCTGCCCTCGTCAAACTCGCCGGAGTTGGCGTCGGCGAGGCCGCAGACGGAGCGCGCGAACTCGATGACCGCGATCTGCATACCCAGGCAGATACCGAGATAGGGGATGTTGTGCGTGCGAGCGTAGTGCGCGGCCGCGATCTTGCCCTCGATGCCGCGGTTGCCGAAGCCGCCGGGCACGAGAATACCGTCGCAGCTGCCGAGCACTTCCTCTACATTATCGCGCGTAATCGTCTCACTGTCAATCCATTGAATGTCCACGCGCGTGCCGTAGACATAGCCGGCGTGGCGCAGCGCCTCGGCGACGGACAGATACGCGTCGTGCAGCTGCACGTATTTGCCCACGAGGCCGATCGTCACGCGGCGCGAGCGGCTGCGGATGCTCTCAAGCATGGCGTCCCACTCGGTCATGTCCGGCGCGGGCGCATCGATGTGCAGCTCGCGGCAGACGATCTCGGAAAAGCGGTTCTTTTCGAGCATGATCGGCGCCTCGTACAGCACGGGGATGGTCATGTTTTCGATCACGCAGTCGGGCTTGACGTTGCAGAACAGGGAGATCTTGCGGAAAATGGACTCCTCGAGCGGCTCATCGCAGCGCAGCACGATGATGTCCGGGGAAATGCCCATGCCCTGCAGCTCCTTGACCGAGTGCTGCGTGGGCTTGGTCTTGTGCTCTTCGCTGCCGTGCAGATACGGCACGAGCGTCACGTGGATGTAGAGCGCGTTCTCGCGCCCGACCTCCAGCCCGACCTGGCGGATGGCCTCGAGAAACGGCTGGCTCTCGATATCGCCGGTCGTGCCGCCGACCTCCGTGATGACGACATCGGCGTTCGTCTTGCTGCCGACACTATAGATAAAGTCCTTGATCTCATTCGTGATGTGCGGGATGACCTGCACCGTCTCGCCGAGGTACTCGCCGCGGCGCTCCTTGTTGAGCACGTTCCAGTACACCTTGCCGGTCGTGAGGTTGGAGTATTTGTTCAGGTCCTCGTCGATGAAGCGCTCGTAGTGGCCGAGGTCGAGATCGGTTTCCGCGCCGTCCTCGGTGACGTACACCTCGCCGTGCTGATACGGGCTCATGGTGCCGGGGTCGACATTGATATAGGGGTCGAGCTTCTGCGCGGCGACCTTCAGGCCGCGCGCCTTGAGCAGACGGCCGAGCGAAGCTGCCGTGATGCCCTTGCCGAGGCCGGAGACGACGCCGCCGGTCACAAAAATGTACTTGGTCATGATCCACACTCCTCAATCTTCATAGGTACGAATGATATTTTCCGCAATGGTCCGCCGGCGCATACTGGTGTCCATTGCCTGTTTCTCAATGTATTTGTGCGCCTCCGCCTCCGTCATCTGCAGATGCTGCACGAGCAGGAGCTTCGCGCGGTTGATGATGCGGATGTCGGCAACCTTTGCCTCGAGCTTTTCCGTCTTGTGCTGCATCTGCTCGAGCTGGATGCGCACGGCGGCCAGCAGCCGGATGGTCTGCACGATGAGCGACTCCGGCGCGTCACTCGGCAGCACCAGCACGCCGGACTGTTCGAGCAGGGCGGCGGCCGCGTCTGCGTGTTCCGGCGCGGCCAGCAGCAGCACGGCCATGCAGTGCCGCTTTTTGAGCTGCAGCGCCAGCTCCTGACCGGAGCTGCCGGCGATGGGCTCGGCGATGAGCACACCGTCGATGCCGCCTGCGTCAAACTGTTCGAGCGCCTGGCGTGCGCTGTCGGCGTGATCGAACGGGACGATGCGCGCCCGCGTGAGCAGGGCGCTGATGCGCTGGGTCTGCGCCTCGGAGCCGGAGACCAGCAGGGCGTGCACGGTGTGCAGCGATGTGTTCATGGCAGTCACCTCGGATCGGGAATCTGAGCGGAAAAACAAAAAAGACGCTTCCGATGCCGATAAGGGGCACTTTCCCCCAGGTCATCGTGAAACGTCAGCGTTCTCGAAAAGTTACCATATGAACTTCGGTTTGCGGCCGCGAAAACAGCACGCAGAATTTTGCCAATCAAAATCCATGTATATAATACACCACGGCATTTGCACGTGTCAAGGATAAAAAAGCGGGCAAATTCGCCGAAAATTCTGTGGAATCCGCCGAAAGAAATTGCGCTTTTCCCGCTTGACATTTTTCCGCAACAGGCGTATATTTTGCTACATTGAAACGGCAATGGCGTCGTGGAGAGCTCAAGATCTCCGGGCACCAGTGCCGTTTTTTTGTTGTTGACACCGATTTTTGAAATACAGAAAGGGGACCATGCGAGATGGATAAGATCTCTGACATTTTTGGATCCATGGTATTTAACGATGCAGTCATGCGCGAGCGTCTGCCGAAGGAAACGTACCGGCAGGTGCAGGCGACGATGGAAAAGGGCAAGCGTCTCGATGACGATGCCGCGCGCATCGTGGCCAATGCCATGAAAGACTGGGCGATCGAAAAGGGCGCCACGCACTTCACGCACTGGTTCCAGCCGATGACCGGCATCACCGCCGAGAAACACGACAGCTTCATCTCTCCCTGCGGCGGCGGTCAGGTCATTATGGAGTTCTCCGGCAAGGAGCTCGTCCGCGGCGAGCCGGATGCGTCCAGTTTCCCGTCCGGCGGCCTGCGCGCAACGTTTGAGGCGCGCGGCTACACCGCCTGGGACCCGACGTCCTATGCCTTTATCAAGGACGGTGTGCTGTGCATCCCGACGGCGTTCTGCTCTTACGGCGGCGAGGCGCTCGATAAAAAGACGCCGCTGCTGCGCAGCGCCGAGGCGCTCAACCGTCAGGCCCTGCGTGTGATCCATCTGTTCGGCAATGAGGACGTGACTGCCGTGCGCACGACCGTTGGCCCCGAGCAGGAGTACTTCCTGGTCGACAAGTCCGTGTATGACAAGCGCAAGGATCTGATCTATACCGGCCGCACGCTCTTCGGCGCCAAGCCGCCGAAAGGCCAGGAACTGGACGATCACTATTTCGGCAGCATCAAGCCGCGCGTTGCGGCGTTCATGAAGGATCTGGACGAGGAGCTCTGGAAGCTCGGCGTTTACGCCAAGACCGAGCACAACGAAGTGGCGCCCGCGCAGCATGAGCTTGCGCCGGTGTTCACGACCGGCAACATCGCCGCCGACCAGAACCAGCTGACGATGGAGATCATGCAGAAGGTGGCCGCGCGCCACGGCATGGTCTGCCTGCTGCATGAAAAGCCGTTTGCCGGCGTCAACGGTTCCGGCAAGCACAATAACTGGTCCCTGACCACCAACACCGGTATGAACCTGCTCGAGCCCGGCGAGACGCCGGCCGAGAACGCACAGTTTCTGCTCTTCCTGTGCGCGGTGATCCAGGCGGTGGATGATTATCAGGATATGCTGCGCATCAGCGTGGCGTCGGCCGCGAACGACCACCGTCTCGGCGCGAACGAAGCGCCCCCGGCTGTCGTGTCGATGTACGTCGGCGATGAGATCGAGAACATTCTCGATGCCATCGTCAACGAGAAGGCCTATGCCGGCCAGGAAAAGGAGCTGCTGAAGATCGGCGTGCATGCGCTGCCGCGTTTCCCCAAGGATACGACCGACCGCAACCGCACCTCTCCGTTTGCGTTCACCGGCAACAAGTTCGAGTTCCGCATGCCCGGTTCTTCGGCCTCCATTTCCGGCATCAACGTTGTGCTCAACACGGCGGTCGCCGAGAGCCTTGCGCAGTTCGCCGATGCCCTCGAGGGCAGTAAGGACTTTGAGGCCGACCTGCAGGCGCTCATCCGCAGCGTGCTCATCAAGCACAAGCGTATCATCTTCAACGGCAACGGCTATGACGATGCCTGGCTGGCGGAGGCGGAACGCCGCGGCCTGCTGAACCTGCGCACGACGCCGGAGGCACTGCCGTATTACCTTGCCGACAAGAACGTGGCGCTGTTCACCAAGCACCGTGTCTACACCCGCACCGAGATGGAGGCCCGTTACGAGATCCACCTCGAAAACTACAGCAAGATCCTCAACATCGAGGCGCTGACGATGCTCGAGATGGCGCGGCGCGACATCATGCCCGCCGTCAGCAGCTATCTGCGCGAGCTGTCCGAGACTGCCACGGCGATCCACGCCGTGTCCGTCACGGCCGACTGCTCGTATGAGGAGAGCATCATCCCCGAAATGTCCGCGCTGCTGGGCGATGCCTACCGCAAGGTCCGCAGTCTGGATGAGGCGCTCATGGGCGCCAAGACCGTCGAGGGCAGCCAGGCGCTGGCCAACTACTACCGCGACAAGGTCTTTTCCGCCATGGCGGAGCTGCGCATCACGATCGACCAGCTCGAGACCATGACGCCGTCCGATAAGTGGCCGGTCCCGTCCTACGGCGATCTGCTGTTCAGCGTGCGGTAAAAAAACGCTTTCTCTTTCTTTTTTCTCTCTTCTTTCATTTTCATACTTCTGTCAAAAGCATTGACGGAGAAAAGTAGCACGGGCGATCATTCCCAGCGAGTGCGGGACGGTGCGAGCCGCATAACAGAGCCTGTGTGAAGAACACTCCCGAGCTGCAATCTGAACAGGCGAGAGCCTCAGTAGGTGCGCCGTCAAAGCCGGACGTTATCCCGGTGCGGTTTGTTAGAACCCGTGAGAAGTAAAATAGGTGGCACCACGATACGCAGCTACTCGTCCTATTGTTGGATGGTAGCTGCGTATTTTTTGATGTATTCAGGAGGAAAAATCATGTGTTCCATCATCGGTTATCTCGGCTCGTCCATCTCTGCGCAGGATCTGCGCGCCGGCTTTGACAAGACCATTTCCCGCGGCCCGGACGATACGCGCATGCTCCACATCGGCGCGGCGACGCTCGGCTTCCACCGTCTGGCCATCATGGGCCTGCACCCGGAGGGCATGCAGCCGTTCACGCGCGATGGCAGCGCGCTCGTGTGCAACGGCGAGATCTATGGCTTCCGGCCCATCCGCGAGCGGCTCATCGCCGAGGGCGAGACGTTCGAGAGCGAGTCCGACTGTGAGATCCTGCTCCCGCTCTATGAGCGCGAGGGGCTGGACATGTTCCGTGCCCTCGACGCGGAGTTTGCCATGGTCATTTATGACGCCAAGCACGGCGGCCTCGTCGCGGCGCGCGACCCCATCGGCATCCGCCCGCTGTACTACGGCTATGACGCCGAGGGCGCGATCGTCTTTGCCAGCGAGGCGAAAAACCTCGTCGGCCTCGTGCACGATGTGATGCCGTTTCCTCCCGGACACTATTATGCCGACGGCAAGTTCACCTGCTACCGCGACATGACGCAGGTCGACGCCGTCTGCGAGGACGATCTCGAGACCGTCTGCGCCCACATCCGTGAAAAGCTCATCGCCGGTGTGGAGAAGCGGCTCGATGCCGACGCGCCGCTCGGCTTCCTGCTCTCCGGCGGTCTGGACAGCAGCCTCGTGTGCGCCATCTCGGCAAAGCTGCTCAAAAAGCCCATCCGCACGTTCGCCATCGGCATGCGCAGCGATGCCATCGACCTCAAGTACGCCCGCGAGGTGGCGGAGTATCTGCACACCGACCACACCGAGGTCATCATCACGCCCGAGGACGTCATTCAGGCGCTCCCGGAGGTCGTGGCGCTGCTCGGCACCTATGACATCACGACCATCCGCGCGAGCATCGGCATGTACCTTGTCTGCAAGGCCATCCACGAGCAGACCGACCTGCGCGTGCTGCTCACGGGCGAGATCTCCGATGAGCTCTTCGGCTACAAGTATACCGACTTTGCGCCCAGTCCGGCGGCATTTCAGGAGGAATCCGCCAAGCGCATCCGCGAGCTGCATATGTACGATGTCCTGCGCGCTGACCGCTGCATCTCCGTCAACAGTCTTGAGGCCCGCGTGCCGTTCGGCGATCTGGACTTCGTGCAGTATGTCATGTCCATTGACCCGGCCAAGAAGTGCAACGTCTACGGCAAGGGCAAATATCTGCTGCGCCACGCCTTTGAGGGCGACTGGCTGCCGCACGATATCCTCATGCGCGAGAAGGCAGCATTCAGCGACGCGGTCGGCCACTCCATGGTCGACGATCTCAAGGCCTACGCCGAGCAGAAGTACACGGACGAGGAATTCGAGACTCTGCGCCGGAAGTACGACTTTGCGCAGCCGTTCACCAAGGAATCTCTGCTCTACCGTGAGCTGTTCGAGCAGTATTATCCCGGTCAGGCGCACATGATCGCCGATTTCTGGATGCCGAACAAGTCGTGGGCCGGCTGCGACGTGGACGATCCGTCCGCGCGCGTGCTCGCAAACTACGGCGACAGCGGAAAGTGAGGAGAACATGGACGGCACTGCACTGCATATCCGCACCGCGCGCCTGAGCGATGCGCCCGCACTTCTGAAGATTTACGCGCCATATGTGGAAAAGACGGCCATCACATTCGAGTACACCGTGCCGGATGTCGAGGAATTTGCCGCGCGCATGCGCGCCACGCTCCGCCGGTATCCGTATCTGGTCGCGGAGCGCGGCGGCGATCTCGTCGGTTACGCTTACGCCGGGCCGTTCGGCACCCGCGCCGCCTATGACTGGGCGGTGGAGATGAGCATCTACCTGCGCGAGGATCAGCGGCATCAGGGCACCGGCAGGCGGCTGTATGCCGCGCTCGAGGCGGTGCTGCGCGCGCAGAATGTTCAGAATCTCTATGCCTGCATCGGCTACCCGGACGGAGCGGACGATGCGCACCTGACGAAAAACAGCGCACAGTTTCATGCGCACCTCGGCTACCGGCTCGTCGGGGAGTTTTCGCGCTGCGGGTATAAATTCGGCACGTGGTACTCCATGGTCTGGATGGAAAAGAGCATCGGCGCGCACGGAGAAAGCCCCGCGCCCGTGCGCCCGTTCCCGGAGCTCAGCCCGGCAGAGCTCGACGCAATTTTGGATCAAGCATAAAAAGTACGGACCGTTTCCAAGGCGGAAACGGTCCGTACTTTTTTTATCGTTTTTGCAGCAGCTCATACGCGCCCAGCAGCATCTGCGCCGCCTCGGCGCGCGTGATGGACGCCGTGCAGTCGCTGCCGTCCGGATACACGCCGCAGGACGTCAGGCTCGACACGGCGGCGCATGCCCACGCGGGGATATTGTCACTCCCGAGCGCGGCGGCGGGGGAGGGGTCGAGGAAGTTGCAGAGCATCACGGCCGCCTCGGCCGCCGTGATACCGCGCTGCGCGTCGAACACGATCGCCGTGCCGTCGGAGCAGCCGGCGATGTCGCCGTTCATGACCGCGGTCGCGACATAGGTCTTGGCCCAGGCCGGGATCTGCTCGTCGTCGCCGAAGCCGGTCGAGAGCACGCCCTGCAGCATCGAAGTGCCGGTCAGGCGCGTGCACATGGCGAGAAATTCATCGCGCGGCATCGGGCTGTCGGGATCGAAGAGATACTGTCCGCCGACCTGCCGGCCGACGCACAGCCCCTGCTCGGCGAGCATGACGGCGGCGTATTCCTCCGGCCGGCCGGCCATGTCGCTGTAGGTGACGTCCGGCTTCTGCTTCTTGATGGAGATGATGACGGTCGCCTCCTGCGATTCATTGCCGCTGCTGTCGGCGGCGCGGAAGCCGAAGTAGTCGCGCCCGCGCTTGCCGTCGGCGGGCGTGTAGACGAACGTGCCGCTGTCGGTGAGCGTCACGGTGCCCTTGATGGGTTCGGTTGTGATGCGGAAGGTGAGCGGGCTGCCGTCAGGCGCATTGGCGCTGAGCGTGCCGCCGATGGATGTGTTGCGGAATGTGGTCAGCTCCAGATTTTCGGCCACGGGCGCGGCACCGGCGGTGTCCTGCTCGGCAAAACCTGCCGGGACGAGCGCCGCACACAGCGCCAGCGCGCACACGGCCGCAAGAATTTTCTGCTTCATATTGCAAAACCTCCGTGCAAATGTAGGCTGCTCCTAGTTTGCACGGAGGTGGTGGAAATATGCGTTTTGGCCTTACTCGGTCCGCAGGGCGACGACCGGGTCTTTTTTCGCAGCCATGCCCGACGGGATGAGACCCGCGATGAACGTCAGCGCCATGCTGATGAGGATCAGCAAGATCGCGCCGAGCACCGGCAAGATGGCGCTCAGGGTCGGCAGACCGGTCAGATGGTGTACAATGAGGTTGATGGGGATCAGCAGGATCAGCGTACATAGGATGCCTATCACGCCGGCTGTGAAGCCCTCGATGAGCGTCTCGGCATTGAACACGCGCGAAATGTCCTGCTTGCTCGCGCCGATGGAGCGCAGGATGCCGATCTCCTTCGTGCGCTCGAGCACGGAGATGTAGGTGATGATGCCGATCATGATCGACGACACGACGAGCGAGATGGCCACGAAGCCGATGAGCACATAGCTGATGGCGTTGATGATCGTCGTGATGCTGCTCATGAGCAGGCCGACATAGTCGGTGTAGCTGATCTGGTCGTCCTCGGCGGCGCCGGCATTGTAGTCGTCGATGCACGCGGAGATCTGGTCCTTGTTTTCAAAGCTCGAGGCGTAGATGTTGATGGCGCTGGGGGAGTCCTTATCGACGTAGCCGAGCTTTTTCAGGTTGCTGTTGTAGGTTGAGCCGCTTGCCGCCGAGGCGACATAGTTGTCGTACACGTCCGCATACTGGCTGCGGCTGATGCCCTTGGCGCTGATGGCCGAGATGATCTCCTGCGAGGTCATGCCGCTGTAGGCCTTGGCGGTCTCCTGCTGCATCTGCATGGAGAGGATCGCGCGCATGTACGGCCGGAAGAAGCGGATGAACGTCTCATCATCCATGGCGTCGATCATTTCCTTCATCTGCTGCGCGGTCTTGCCGCTGGCCTCGAAGATGCCGTTGTCGGCCATCTCTTTGGCGTCGTCGCGGGTGAAGGTGGCCATGGTCTGCGTGAGCGCGGCGTCGAGTGTGGCGTCGTCCGGCGTGGTCATGCACTTGCGGTAGACGGTCGCGCGGTCGTCCACGCTCAGCTGATTCAGATAGGCCTGCGCGGCGGCAACTTTCTGGTCGGTCGTGGCGGTCGCGGCGTTCGGGAACGCGGAGCCGGTGAATACGTCCACGTCCGGATTCGCAAGCTGCTTCTGGATGACCTCCGTATTGTCGGCCTGCTCGATGGCGTAGTCCGTCAGGGCGGAGGTATAGCCGATGGAGCCGTAGGTGTTGCCGGTCACGCTGCCCTTGGCCGGGCGCACGATGCCGACGATCTTGAGCTGCACGCCGACGGAATCGTTGTCGTAGAGCTGGCGCAGGCCGTCCGCCGTCTGGCTGATGTCCGTGTAGCCGGAGCCGCTGGCCACATAGCCCTCCGACGGGAGAATGAGTTTGAAGCTGCGGCCGCACAGATCTTCATAGCTCCAGCTGTTTTGCGTCGTGTCGATCTGCTGCTTGCTCATGGACTGCATCATGGCGCTGCTGATGTCGTCCATGCTCTCGAGTCCGAGGGCGTAGAGCGTCAGGTCGGAGATCTCGTTGTTTTTGTCCACCACGAGCACGACCTCGTTGTAATTCTGCGGCCAGGTGCCGTAGATCACGTCGTACTGATTCTGCGTCGAGGGGCTCACGAGCTCGCCGTCCTCGCCGGAGAGCAGCTCCTGCCAGACGTTGAAGCCGGAGTAGAAGCCGTCCATGGACTCAAAGTAGGACGAGTAGTCGCCGCCGTACATGGACTTCATGACGTTTTGCAGCAGCTCGGTCGTGTCGGCCTTGATGACGGTGCCGTTGGGGTCCTCGGTGTAGACGGCGAAGCCCATGTCATACGTGTACTGGATGCCGCTGATATAGTCGTGGATCTTGTTGTCAGGGTTTTCGAGATATTTCTTGAACTCCGGCAGGTTGTTCGACTGGCCGGTCGCGCTGCTGACCATGGAGTTGAGCATGCTGTACATGACCGTGTTGGCATAGACCTTGTCGAGGTCGTGCGCGTCCTTGCCGTCATCCTTTGTGCCCGACATGGCCGAGAGCATCCCGGACATGTCTACGGGGTTTGCCTCGATCGTCAGCGGGTAGGACGAGAGCGTCTGCTCCTGCACGGTGTCGATGTACGACTGAAAGCCGTGCGAGAGCGACAAAATGAGCGCAATGCCGATGATGCCGATGGACCCCGCGAACGCGGTGAGCAGGGTGCGGGCCTTTTTCGTCATGAGGTTGTGCAGCGACAGGCTCATGGCCGTTGCAAAGCTCATGGAGGTGTGCTCCTTGACCTTGGTGGTCACGGGCGCGGACGTCTCGGATTCCGTGCACGGATTGTCGTCGCCGACGATCCTGCCGTCGAGCAGGCGCACGGTGCGCGTGGCGTATTTCGATGCCAGCTCCGGGTTGTGCGTGACCATGATGATGAGCTTATCTTTTGCGATCTCCTGCAGCAGATTCATGATCTGCACGCTCGTCTCGCTGTCGAGCGCGCCGGTCGGTTCGTCGGCGAGCAGGATGTCGGGGTTGTTGACGATGGCGCGCGCGATGGCCACGCGCTGCATCTGGCCGCCGGACATCTGGTTCGGCGCCTTGTCGAGCTGGTCGCCCAGACCGACCTTTTCCAGCGCCTCGACGGCGCGCGCGCGCCGCTCCTCACCGGAGACGCCCGAGAGCGTCAGCGCGAGCTCGACATTTGCCAGCACGCTCTGGTGCGGGATGAGGTTGTAGCTCTGAAAGACAAAGCCGATGGAGTGGTTGCGGTATGTGTCCCAGTCGCGGTCGTCGTACTCCTTCGTGGAGCGGCCGTTGATGATAAGGTCGCCGGAGGTGTATCGGTCCAGACCGCCGATGATGTTCAGCAGCGTGGTCTTGCCGCAGCCGGACTGGCCCAGAATCGCGACGAACTCGCTCTCACGAAAGGCGATGTTGATGCCCTTGAGCGCCTCGACCTGCGTCGTGCCGGCCTCGTAGACCTTGGTGATGTTTTTCAGTTCCAGCATGGATGGGATGCTCCTTTATGTGGATGCCGTGCGGCGGCACGGCCTTAGTATATACTAATTAAAAAAGTATTAGGACATAATGATAAGCGCCGCACCGGCATCCGTCAAGCGGCAGCGCGTCGGTTTTGCTGAATTTTTACTGTTTATTCACAAACGAACACAATACAATTTCCCTGCGTCTGCTGTTGAAACCTGGGGGAATATCTGCTATAATATTTGGCTGCCTGGGTAAGGGGCCTGAACATGATAAATGGAGAGCTTGGAATATGAAAATTGTGATCGTGGGCGCTGGCCGCGTGGGCTATGCCATTGCGGAGCAGCTCCTGACAGAAGGGCATGACATCACCGTCGTCGAGAGCGACCCGGAGCGCGCCGCCTATATTTCCTCCACGCTGGATGTGATCGTGGTCGAGGGCCGCGCGAATGTGGACCAGCTGCGCATCGCCAACGTTGCTGACGCCGATCTGCTCATCGCCGCGACGACTTCGGACGAGACGAACCTCATCAGCTGCATGGTCGGGCGCAAGCTCGGCGCCACGCATACGATCGCGCGCGTGCGCGACGAGGAGTATTACCAGGACGTGGCGCTGCTGCAGGATGAGCTGGGGCTGAGTCTGTCCATCAACCCCGAGCGCACCTCCGCCAAGGAGATCTCGCGCACGCTGCGTTTCCCGGCCGCCACGAAGGTCGAGCCGTTTGCCAACGGCCTCGTGGAGCTCGTAGAGTTCAAGCTGCGCGAGGGCAGCAAGCTCGACGGCCTGCGCCTGAACGACTTTCGCGGCCGCTACAGCGACGGCATCCTCATCTGCGCCGTGGAGCGCGAGGGCAGCGTCACGATCCCGAACGGCGACTTTGTGCTCGCCGCCGGGGACTATGTCACCGTGGTCGGTGCGCCGCATGAGCTGCACGAGCTGTTTCGCAAGATCGGCGAGTTCCGTCACGAGGCCGAGAGCGTCCTCATCGTCGGCGGCGGCCGCATTGCCGAGCGGCTGGCGCTGGAGCTGGCGCGCATGCACATCCACTCGACGATCATCGAGCGCGACCCGGCCCGCTGCCGCGTCATGAAAACGCTCCTGCCGGAGGCGACCATCATCTGCGCCGACGGCACAAAGCCGGACGTCCTGCGTGAGGAGGGCCTGCCGGAGGCGGACGCGCTCGTCACGCTCACGGAGTCGGACGAGACGAACCTGATTATTTCCTCCTTTGCCTATCACGAGCAGGTGCCGAAGATCGTCACAAAGGTGGATGAGGATAACTTCATCGAGCTTGCGGAATCGTATGGCCTGACGACGATGATCCAGCCGGCGGATGTGACGGCCGGCCGCATTGTGGAGTATGTCCGCTGGATGCAGAACTCCGCGCACAGCAGCGGCGTGGAGACGCTGCGCATAGTGGCCGACGGACAGGCCGAGGCGCTGGAATTCATCGTGCGCGCCGAGAGCCAGTTTCTCGATGTGCCGCTCAAGGCGCTCAAGCTCAAGGACTCCGTGCTCGTCGCCTCAATCATCCGCCGCGGCAAGTGCCGCGTCCCGTCCGGCAACGACGCCATCGAGCTCGGCGACCGCGTGGTCGTCGTCACCACCAACCATGGTATGCACGAGTTGAAGGACATTCTGAAATAACTGCGGAGAAACCAGCCGCCGCTCCCCGATGGGGAGCGGCGGCTTTGTCGTGTTTTATTCCGGGCGGCGGAAGATGACGACCTGCGCCGGTGTGTCCGGCGTGAGCGTCATGCGGTTGGTGTCGTAGCGTTGGACATTCGCGCCGTTGCCCTCAAAGATGCCGGTGAAATCCTCCGGCGCGCGCAGGCGGTGGTTGCTGTGGCCGGGCGCCTGAAAGTGCATCGGGATGATGACGCGCGGCTGCAGCTGCTCGCAGAGGTAGTAGGCGGTGTCCGGCTCGATCGTGTAGATGCCGCCGACGGGGATCATCATCGCGTCGAGTCCCTGCAGCTGCTGCATCTGCTCGGGCGTGGGCTTCGCGCCCAGATCGCCCAGATGCGCCACGCGCATGCCCTCGGCGGCGAAGATGCGCACGGTGTTCATGCCGCGCAGGCGGCCGCGCATGATGTCGTGGTACGTCTCCAGCTCCGTGACGGCAAACGGGTTTGCCTTACCGGTGTTGCGCAGAGTGACGCCCTCGCGGAAATTGTGGTCGCGGTCCTCGTGGCTGATATAGACGGCGTCCGCCGTCAGCCGCACGTGGGGATAGGCCGTGCCGACGCTGGTGTCCTGAAACGGGTCAATGACGGCACTGTAGCCGCCGGAGACCAGTTCAAAGCAGGAATGGCCATGCCAGATGATGTCCATAAGATGCACCTCGATCCTCAAATTTTTCTTTATTTTACTTCCGCATCCTGCGATTGTCAATCACCGCGTTTGGGCATGCGGGCCTTGTTTCCCGGGGAAAAATGTGTTAAAATCAGACGCTATGAATACAACACTGACTTTTGAACAACGCTATGTGCAGGCGCGCAGACGCTTCATTGCGGCGGACTTCGCGAACCTGAACGATATGCAGAGAAAAGCGGTCCTGGCTACGGAGGGCCCACTGCTGCTGCTGGCCGGTGCCGGCAGTGGTAAAACTACGGTGCTCATCCACCGGATCGCGAATCTCATCCAGTATGGCCGCGGGTCCGACACCGACGAGGTGCCGGATTCGGCGACGGAGGCGGATCTTGCGCTGCTCGAGCGCACGGACCTGACGCCGGACGAGCGCCGGCGCGCGCAGTGGGCGGCGGCGGTCGAGCCGGTCGAGCCGTGGCGCATCATCGCCATCACGTTCACGAACAAGGCGGCCGACGAGCTCAAGGACCGCATCGAGCGCATGCTCGGGCCCGAGGCCGCGGCGGATATCTGGGCCTCGACGTTCCACTCCGCGTGCGTGCGCATCCTGCGGCGGGACGCCGATAAGCTCGGCTACCCCAACAGCTTCACGATCTACGACACGTCGGACAGTCAGGCGGTCGTCAAGCACATTCTCAAGGACATGAATCTCGACGAGAAGGCGTTTCCGTACCGTGCCGTGCTCACGGAGATCAGCCGCGCCAAGGATTCCGGCATCACGCCGGAGCAGTATCTGGCGCGCGCACAGGCGACGCACAACCCGCGCAGCATCCGCATCGGCGAGGTGTACCAGACCTACTGGCAGCGCCTGTTTTCCGCCGGGGCGATGGATTTTGACGACCTGATCTACAACACCGTCCGCCTGCTCAATGAGCATGAGGACGTGCGCGAGCACTGGCAGCGCCGCTTCCGCTACGTGCTCATCGACGAGTATCAGGACACGAACAATCTCCAGTATCAGCTCGCGGCCCTGCTGGCGGACGGCTGGGGCAACATCTGCGTCGTCGGCGACGATGACCAGAGCATTTATAAGTTCCGCGGCGCGACGATCGAGAACATTCTCAATTTCGAAAAGCAGTATAAGAACGCCCGCACCATCCGTCTTGAGCAGAACTACCGCAGCACCGGCCGCATCCTGGACGCGGCCAACCACGTCATCGCCAACAACACTGGCCGCAAGGGCAAAACGCTCTGGACGAAGGCCGAAGCCGGCGACCCGCTCACGCTCTACTGTGCCACGAACGAGAACGACGAGGCGCGCTATGTCGCCACGAAGATCATGGACGATTTCGGCCACGGCATGAACTTCCGCGACCATGCCGTGCTCTACCGCATGAACGCGCAGAGCAACCAGCTCGAATACGCCTTCAAGCGCAACGGCATCCCGTACCGCATCATCGGCGGCACGCGTTTTTTTGACCGCGCGGAGGTCAAGGACATGCTGGCCTACCTGTGCGTCATCCAGACGCCGGGGGATGATCTGCGCTTGACCCGCATCATCAACACGCCTGCCCGCGGCATCGGCGCGCGCACGGTCGAGACGGCCGCGCAGCTCGCGCACGCGCAGCAGACGAGCCTCTTTGACGTCATTCGCCACGCGGACGCCTATCCCGAGCTGCAGCGCAGCCAGATGCGTCTGCGTCAGTTCGCTATCCTGATCGAAGAGCTGCAGGCCGCGGCCCAAACCATGCCGCCGGACGAGCTCTATGACCTCGTCGTGGAGCGCAGCGGCTATGTCCGCGCGCTCGAGGAAAAGAACACGGCCGAGGACGCTGCGCGCATCGAAAACGTGCAGGAGCTCAAGTCGAACATCATCGCCTTCGCCAAGGAGGCCGATAACCCCACGCTCGCGGGCTTCCTCGACGAGGTGGCGCTCTATACCGACCTCGATAACTACGACCAGTCCATGGACTGCGTCACGCTCATGACCATGCACGCGGCCAAGGGCCTGGAATTTCCGACGGTGTTCATTGTCGGCTGCGAGGAGGGCATTTTCCCCGGTCTGCGCTGCATCGGCGAGCCGGACGAGATGGAGGAGGAGCGCCGTCTCTGCTATGTTGCGCTCACCCGCGCGCGTGAGCACCTCATCCTCACGTGTGCCCGCCAGCGTATGCTCTTCGGCCGCACGACGGCCAACCGCGTCTCCCGCTTTGTCGAGGAGATCCCGGAGGAAGATATCCAGAAGCTGAATGTCCCGCGCGGCTACGGTTATTCCGAGCCCGGCCGTGACCAGCAGCAGTACCCGCCGCGCCAGAGCGCGCCGCGCGCCTATACGGTCTCCGCACCGGAGCCGCGGCGCAAGCCACCTGTGCGGCCCGCGCCGCCCGCGGCAAAACCGGCGGGCAAAGCGGCCCCGGCTTTCGCCGTCGGCGACCGGGTCACGCACCGTGCATTCGGCTCCGGCGTTGTCACGAAGATCCAGCCCATGGGCGGCGATGCGCTGCTCGAGGTGGAATTTGAGACCGCCGGCACCAAGCGCCTCATGATGCGCGCGGCCGGACAATTCATGAAAAAGGAACCCTGATCTCTATGCCTGACCCCGGCGCAAGCCATGCCCATACCCGTCTCGGCCGCTTCGCCCTGATCGCGACGACGCTCCTCTGGGGCAGCTCGTTTACGATCATGAAGGACGCGCTCGCGACCGTCCCCACGCTGTGGCTGCTGACCATCCGCTTTTCCGGCGCGGCCATGCTCATGGCGCTTATCGGTATTCGGAGTCTGCGCCGGCTCGACCGCGGCTATCTCGGCGGCGGGGCGTGTATGGGTGTGTGCCTGTACCTGGCCTACACCATTCAGACGTATGGCCTTGTGCACACCACGCCGGGGAAGAACGCCTTTCTCACGGCAACGTATTGTGTGTTTGTGCCGTTTTTCTGGTGGCTGATCCATAAGCGGCGGCCGGACCGGTATAACCTTGCGGCGGCGGTCTTGTGCCTGTGCGGCATGGGTCTTGTGTCCCTGCAGAGTGACCTGCGCATCGGCCGCGGCGAGGGGCTGACGATCCTCAGCGGCGTGCTCTACGCGCTGCACATCATCGCCACCGCCAGTGCAGCCAGAGGGCGCAGCCCCGTGCTGCTCTCGTTCGTGCAGTTTGCCGTTGCAGCGGCGCTCAGCTGGGTCACGGCGCCGTTTTCCGCGCCCGCGCCGGAGGTAATCTCCGCGGATGTGTGGCTGCGCCTTGGCTACCTGTGCGTCATGTGTACCGGCCTGTGCTTCCTGCTCCAGACGTTCGGGCAGAAGTACACCCCGCCCACCACGGCGGCGCTGCTGCTCACGCTCGAGAGTGTGTTCGGCACGCTGTTTTCCGTCGCGTTCTATCACGAGCGGCTGGAGCCGCGCGTGCTCATCGGCTTCGCGCTGATCCTTATCGCCATCGTTATCTCGGAGACGAAGCTGAAGTTCCTGCGCCGCAGGAGGGTATAAAAAATCCGCCGGAACCATCCGGCGGATTTTTTCAGCCCAGAAGCGCCTGCAGCTGCGCAATGTCGGCAGCGAACTGCTGCGCGCCTGCGCGCTCGAGCACGTCCCGGTCACGAAAGCCCCACAGCACGCTGATACACGGCAGATTTGCCGCGCGCGCCGTGGCAATGTCGACCTCCGAATCGCCGACAAAGACCGTCTTGTCAGGGTCGGCACCGAGCTTTTCCATGGCGGCCAGCAGCATGTCCGGCGCCGGCTTGCGCCGGATGGCCGCCGTCTCACCGACGGCGATCGGGACTGCGTCGGCAAAGAAATCCGCCCGCAGTGCGCGCACGGCCTCGTCCGGCTTGTTGGACACGATGGCGAGCTTGCGCCCCTGCGCGTGCAGCTTAAGCAGCAGCGCGGCGACGCCGGGGTAGGGGGCAGTCTCGATGCGGCAGTGGGCGGCGTAGTCGGCGTTGTATTCCGCCAGCAGCGTCTCAAACAGCGCGCTGTCCGTTCCGGTCGGGACGGACAGCTCCATCAGCCGCCGCGCCCCGTTGCCGAGCGCGGCGCGCATCTGCTGCCGCGTGCGCTCCGGCAGGCCGTGGCGGGTGAGCGTGCGGTTCATGGCGGCGGTCAGGTCGCCGAGCGTGTCGAGCAGCGTGCCGTCGAGGTCAAAAAGTACGGATGTGTAGCGCATAAATGTCTCTCCTTTGTTCTGGCACACTTATAACGCATTTTGCGCACGGTGTCAACCAAAAAACAAGTTGACATCCGCTGCCGAATATGCTACTATAATGCAGCGCGCTGGCCGCGCGTCCATATGGAAAGTGGAATTCGGCTTGGAGAAGTACCCAAGTGGCCGAAGGGGCTCCCCTGCTAAGGGAGTAGGCTGTGATAAGCGGCGCGAGGGTTCAAATCCCTCCTTCTCCGCCAAAAACAAGACGCCGATCATCGGCGTCTTGTTTCTCTATCTGCATATGTGGAGAGTTACCGAAGTGGTCATAACGGGGCGGTCTTGAAAACCGTTAGGCGGCAACGCCACAGGGGTTCGAATCCCTTACTCTCCGCCACGTCGGAGCGAAGTGCGCTCCGCTCAAAAACCGACAGCTCGTTCGAGCTGTCGGTTTTCTCATTCGCGCCCCTTTGTGCCGCCTTTCCAACTTGAATCCGCCTCGCGGGCTTCAAGTTGGTTTTCGTTACGTCCGCAAAATTGGATGACCAAACCACGTTGCCGCGGGCTGTAGATCGCCTGCGGCGATTTTTTATGCTTTCATTTGTCAGCCTTCTTTTCTCGTGCTATACTGCTCCACGCTTCAAACAAACGCCCGGAGGAAATCACCATGGTCATCCTGCTTGTTCTCTGCATCCTTGTCCTGCTCGTCATCGCCGCGTTGTATGTGTGCTGCCGGTTCTGCTTTTTCGTCCCAAAACAGACAGAAGAAGATCTTTTCCGCCTGCCGGACACGGAGCAGTATGCCCCGCATCGGGAAGCGATGACGCAGATGGTCCGCTCCGTGCTGGACTGACCCTGCATGCAAGAAAGAATCAGCCGCACCGTGACACCACGGTGCGGCTGATGGTTCGTCAGAGCGTGGATGCGTCGCGCAGGTCGATCTCGCCGTGTTCCTGTTCAAAGTCCCGGATGCGCTTTTTGATCATCTGCTCGAGTTCGCGTTTTTTGTCCGGCCTTCTTATTCTGCGATGTAGCCGAGCTTGTCCAACAGCGTCTGGCCGACGCGCAATGTGTACCGGCTCAGGTTGCCTTTCATTTTGCCGTTCCTCCGTGACGAAGTATTGACAAAATTCTGGCGTCATATGGTTGCAAAATGCAGAAATGACGCATATTTGACGCATAACGGTAAGCGCGAATGAGCGTTCTATACAGAACCTTGCTTTGCATGCGCGCACCTTTCCGTTAGAACGCAGATTTTTTTGCAATGCCTTGTCATGCCGCAATCGCGTGCGCTATAATCGACACACTATGAGGGCTTGCCTGTCGAATACACAGACCACTACAAGTGCCCATGAAAGGAGAAATCATTATGAATCCCAGACTTTCCACCAAAATCCTGCGTCCCGACTTTCAGGGCGAGTTTACGGCAAGCATTCTTGCGGCAGCGGCATCTCCTGACCTGATTTCTTTCGCGGGCGGTCTGCCGAACCCGGTCTCTTTCCCGGTCGAGGCGATGGACAAGGCAACGCACAAAGTTCTTGAGAAAAACGGCGTCATGGCGCTGCAGTACAGCGGCACGCAGGGCTATCTGCCGCTGCGCGAGTGGGTCGCAAAGCGCTATGAGACGATGGGCGTCTACGGCGTGACGGCCGACGACATCATCATCACCAACGGCTCGCAGCAGGTGCTGACGATGATCGGCGCGTGCATGCTCGACCCCGGCGATAAGGTGATCGTCGAGAACCCGACCTATCTCGTCGCGCTGCAGTCGTTCCACTTCTTCGACCCCGAGATCCTGCCTGTCACCATCAACCCCGACGGCATCGACTGCGACGAGCTGGCGGCGACCGTGCAGGCCAACCCGGACGTGAAGTTTGCCTACGTGATCCCGAACTTCCAGAATCCCACCGGTCTGAGCTACAGCAAGGAAGTGCACGACCGCGTTGTGGAGATCTTCCGGGGCACGGACATCGTCGTGCTGGAGGACAACCCGTACCGCGAGCTGCGTTTTTCCGGCACCGCGACCGACAGCTTCGGCAAGGAGCTGGGCGAGCAGTGCTGCATGCTCGGCACGTTCTCCAAGATCGTCGCTCCCGGTATGCGCATCGGCTGGGTGTGCGTGCGCAACAAGGCGCTGCGCGAAAAGCTCCTGAGCTACAAGGCGACTGCCGACCTGCACACCAACATCTTCTCGCAGCTCGTTCTGGCGCAGTATCTTGCGGACAACGACATCGACGCGCACATCGAAAAGACGAAAGTGCTCTACAAGCACAAGGCGGAGCTGATGATGGACTGCATGCGCAAGTACCTCCCGGAGGGCGTGGAGTTCACGCCGACGGAGGGCGGCATGTTCCTGTGGGCCAAGCTGCCGAACGGTATGTCCGCAGTTGACCTTTACCGCGTCGCGCTCGCAAAGGGCGTCGCCATCTGCCCGGGCGACCCGTTCTATGAAAAGGAGCGCAACGTCAGCACGTTCCGCATCAATTACTCCAACAGCAGCGACGAGGTCATCGAAAAGGGCATCCGCATCCTCGGCGAAGCCTGCGCGGAGCTGATCGCGAAGCAGGACAACTAATTTCAGACGAAAATAACCAATCAGCCGCACCGTGATGCCACGGTGCGGCTGATTTTTATACGTAGGATCTCGTTCTGCGCATGTCGAGCACCAGCTCCGAATCCTCTGCGCGCATGCGCTCCAGGATGCCGGTCAGCGCGTCCTGGTCGCGCGTGATTGAGTCCAGCTCCGGCTGCGTGAGGCCGACGAGCTGCAAAAACGCGACCCTGCCGTGCACCGTCTCGATTGGTGCGACGGTCGTGTCGCTGACGATGGCCAGCCCCGTGATGGCCGAGTCCAGCTCCGGGTGCAGGGAGCTGCCGTCGCCGGGGATGTACGCGCCCGGCTCAAAGTAATTGCCGGTCTGGTACGTGTAGCGCGCCAGCTGGGCCAGCAGGTCGAGCGCCCACGTGCCGGTCTCGGCATAGCTTTCGCGCACCTTCATCGTCATTTCATAGCCCCATTTGCTGTACTCGGCACCGAAGGCCGCCATGCTCGGGTACAGCTCGCTCATGCCGTAGGTGACGATGTGCTGATAGCCCTTGCCTGTGTCATAGACGGCGAAGCCGTCGAGATACTCGTCGCCGCCAAAGGCTGCGCGGTCGTGCAGCTCGCTCTCAAAGCACACCGGCTCCGTCTTGGGGTAGCGCTTGGCAAAGGCCGCCTCGATCGCGTCGCGGCCCGGGGCCCAGTCGGGGTGCTTTTTCATCCGCTTTGCGTATTCTTCTCTCGTCATATTGTCTCCGCCTTTCGTCGATTTACTCCAGTGCCTCGTGCACGGAAAAATGGTTCTTGTGATAGCTCAGCAGCCCCTCGCGCTGCATCCGCGACAGCTCGCTGCACATGGCGCTGCGGTCCACGCCCAGATAGTCGGCCAACTGCTGGCGGTTGTAGGGGATGTCAAAGCTGTATTGCCCGGCGCGTTTCACGCACTCGGAAAAGTACGACATGAGCCGGGCACGGATGCCCTTCGGCGCCGTGTGCAGGATGCGCTGCGAGAGCTGCAGGTTCTTGGCCGCGCACACGGTCAGCAGGTTTTGGATGAGCTTGGCGTGAAACGGGCAGGCGTTCGTGCAGGTCGTGAGCACCTTGCCGATGTTCAAAAACAGCACCTCAGTGTCCTCCGAGGCGGTCACACTGATGAGCAGCGGCTCGCCCGGGATGCAGGCATAGGGCTCGGCAAACACCTCACCGGGGCCGACGTGGCCGAGCAGACTGTGGTTGCCCCAGACGTCGTCATAGCCGATCATGGCCATGCCGGTGAGCACCATGCCGAGCTGTTCGGTCGGCGCGCCCTCGGCGAGAATGGTCTCGCCCCGGTCGTAGTGCTTTTGCACCGCGCCGAGACATTGCAGCAGCAGCGGCAGCTCATCGGCGCCGATGCCGCGAAAGAGACGCGTGTTGGATAGTGTGATGTGCATTTTTTTGCTCCATTTGTTGTTCTGACAACGGATTTGTGGGTCTTATTATGCTATCTTATGCGCAGAAAGTCAAGACCGCCGGGCGGGGACCCGGACGATTTTTAGAAAGGGAAGGGATATTATGATCCGCAAGATCATCCACATTGACGAAGAAAAGTGCAACGGCTGCGGCGCGTGCGCGACGGCCTGCCATGAGGGTGCCATCGGCATCGTGAACGGCAAGGCCAAGCTCCTGCGCGACGATTACTGCGACGGGTTCGGCGACTGCCTGCCCGCCTGCCCGATGGATGCCATCCATTTTGTCGAGCGCGAAGCGGCGGCGTATGACGAGGCGGCCGTTCAGGCCAACAAGCGCAAAAAGCAGGCGGAGGCCGCGCATGCCGCGCACGCCGGCGGCTGCCCTGGCCACCAGATGCACCGCTTCCAGCGTGAGGAGACGGCACAGGCAGCAGCTCCGGAGGCGCAGCCGTCGCAGCTCGGCCAGTGGCCGTGCCAGATCAAGCTCGTGCCGGTCAACGCGCCGTATTTTCAGGGCGCGAAGCTGCTCATCGCGGCCGACTGCACGGCGTATGCCTACGCGAACATGCACAGCGAGTTCATGAAAGGGAGGATCACGCTCATCGGCTGCCCGAAGCTCGACGCGGTGGATTACACCGACAAGCTCACGGAGATCATCCGGGGCAACGACATTCAGAGCGTCACCATCGTGCGCATGGAGGTGCCGTGCTGCGGCGGACTCGAGCACGCGGCGCGGGAGGCGCTGCGCGCGAGCGGGAAGTTCCTGCCGTGGCAGGTCGTCACCATCTCGATCGACGGGAAGATCCTCGACCGCTGAGCCCGGTTTCCCGGCCCTGCCTGCGTGAGCAGGCAGGGCCAACGGGCGTGTTTTTCATTTCGTGAAAAATATGTGGCAGGGGGTTGACAAATCCAAAAATATCTGTATAATATCATTTGTTCGTAGCGGAATTGTGTAATGGTAGCACACCGGACTCTGACTCCGTTTGTGAGGGTTCGAATCCTTCTTCCGCTGCCAAATAGATTGCCTGATTTGTCTACCAGATAAATCAGGCAATTTTCTTGCTTTTAGAGCAAAAACGGCCCAAAATACTGTAACATCAGAGAAAACCGGCTTCGGAATGGCGATCACGGCCAGACTGAGGCCGGTTTTTTGCGTTTTCAGGGTAAAAATTCCGCGCACCTTTTGGGGCAAATACACGGAGCAAAGGAGTCGGAAAAAGTTAGCGGTGGGTGGATTTGAACCAGAAAAGGTTCGACTCCTGTACCCTGCTCCACAAAGGTACGCAGTCGTTAATACAAACGGCTGCGTACCTTTTAATTTTTCCTATCGGAAAGAGCCCAGTATTTCTGGGCTCTCTCGGTTATGGGTATTGACCACGCGGAATTTGCGTCTGTTGTCATATCTGTGTGCGAAAACGGCGGACGGCATCGTGCATTGCCTTCTCGCCGATTACGTCAATGCAATTTTTAAAATACTTCTCCTTTGGAACTGAGCAGCCGCTGAGAACCCATCGTTCTGCATAGGAATAAAACAGCAAGCCATAATAATGAACATTGATCTGAAACGCTTCATCGCTGAGGTTGCTCGGTATGTTGTCAGTTCTCTCAACGATTTTTATCACTCCCTTGAGAAGCAACGCACAGTAGCGCTCATACATTTGGCAGAAAAAGAACCGCATTTCCGGCCAGTATTTGGAGTCAGCGATTTGACAAAGAATCGACTGCCTTTTCTCCAGATAAGACATGATTTTCAGAATGTCGCTTCCCCAATCCGACCCCGCACTGACTAAGCTGTCGGGAAACAGGGCTGACAGCTCCCGTTCGAAGCTCCATTTTAGCATGTCCGTGATCCCGTTGAAGTGATAATAGAAGGTCTTGGGATTCATTTCCGTCTCCGCAACAAGACTTTTCACGGTGATACTGTCGATTGGAACAGTCTGGGCCTGATGCATAAAAGCATCAACCAGCGCAAGTTTGGAGTACGGCCTCATGCTCATCCACCTCCATATGTAATCAGATATCGGGTACAATATAACACAGGTGGAGAAAGATCGCAAGTTTTTATACCAGAGCATACCGAAATTACCAGAGAAAGCCCTGTTTAACCATGGTGGTTTCAATGGTTCTGTCGTATAATCCGTTCAGAGTGTTATTCTCTTATCAATGCGATGAAAGGCGGATTAGAACATGAAGAACAACGCAAATCGAATTTTCTGTGAGGCTGAGAGCTTTGAAGACTACGGCGGTTGGTCGCTGGATACACAGTTTGAAACGGAGATGGGGTCTCCCTATCTCCTGGCGCACGGCCTTGGCCGCCCGGTGGCGGATGCGACGACCCATCTGTCATGCCCAACGGCAGGAAGATACTATGTGTGGGCAAGAGTCCGTGACTGGGTGCCGAAGTACCATCCAGGCCGTTTTGAACTGCTGGTAAACGGGCAGAAGCTGACGACACTTGGAGAGAGCGGAGAAAATGACTGGATCTGGGAGAAGGCGGGGACGGTTGAGCTAAGGGAAGGCAAGAATGAACTTCGTCTCCATGACCTCACCGGCTTTGAAGGGCGCTGCGATGCCATCTATTTCTCAACGGATCCTGAGGATGCGCCACCGGAGACAGGAAAGCAGGTGGACCGCACGTGGAGAAAGAAGCTGCTTGGTATCTCGGAAATCCCGGTGGATGGCGGAACATATGATGTCGTCGTGGTAGGAGGTGGAATGGCCGGATGCTCGGCCGCACTCGTTGCGGCGAAGACCGGTAGCCGGGTCTTGTTGCTGACGGATCGACCGGTTCTCTGCGGTAACGCCAGCGTAGAGATTGGACTTGGTCCACGTGGCTATAAGGGCGAGTTGGTCATGCAGATGTGTGAACGGGAAGAGAACGGGGATATGGCGGTCATTGCCATGCTGAAGGCAGAGCCGAACATAACGGTTCTTCTGAACGAAAAGGTCTTTGACGTTCAGAAAAACGGGGAGAAGATTGCCGCTGTCGACGCAAGAAACCTGCTGACGGGAAGTGAGACACGTTATTCGGCAGAGATCTTCATCGATGCATCCGGCAAGGGCGCAGTAGCCAGACCGGCCGGAGCTGAGATTCGCACCGGACGTGAGGGAAAGAGTGCCTATAATGAGAGTCTGGCGCCAGATGCGCCCGATGAAGTGCACCACGGTCATACCGTTCTCTATCATTTGCATGAGGCGCCGAATCCTGTGGAGTTTCCGGAGGTACCATGGGCACTGGAAGTTGCCAGGGACTTTGGCGACCTGAACGGACAGCTTGCAGCGCTTGGAAAAGATAATCAGTATGGTCCGGATGTAACAGGACAGCGTCTGAGCAGAAAGAAGATGAAGCAGATGGCAAATCTGCCCGGCCTCGGAGTGAGCGCCTTGAAGTATCACTGCTTCCCGAAGGTGGATATTATCGATTTCTTTCCCGGTACCCATTACTGGGAGTATGGTCAGACATTGGATCTCTTCTGTGACGGCGAGGAAATCCGCGATCATCTGCTTTGCGCCCTTTATGGAACTATGTATAACGTCAAAAAGGCTCAACCGAAAAAGTATGCGAATCTGGAATTTGAGTGGATTCACCATACCTTTGCCAGTGGCGAGTTTTGCCGAATTATAGGGGACTATGTCGTAAATGAGAACGAAATTCGCGAGCATGCGATCTTTTCGGACGCTGTCGTGCAGCAGGACGGGGCGATCTGCATCCACTGTATGGAGAACCCAACCTATGATTTCCGTCTGACCTCCTGGATCTGGGATATTCGGGATATGAAGCCATACTGGATTCCGTTCCGCAGTCTTTACTCGAAGGATGTGCCAAATCTAATGATGGTCGGCAAGCAAATCAGTGTTACCCGAGTGGTCGGATGCAACACCAAACTGATGGCAAACGGGGCTGAGCACGGCGTGGCCGTCGGCTGTGCGGCAAGTCTCTGTGTGGATAAAGGCGTTACCCCCAGGGAAATCTATGAAAAGCACATTCCTGAGCTGAAGCAGATGATATCGCGTTTTGAATGGGAAGACCGGAAGAGCCACCAGTCCATCATGCAGTTCTTCAGCTAAGAGCAAGCAGAGCAGTGTAATACGGGTTTAGAAAATGAAGAGGTCTTCCGGTAATCAAGCGGAGACATGGTCAAACCAATCTGAACAAAGGGAAACTGATGCAGGGGCTGACGGATGAACCTCTGAATGACAGGGGAAGAGATCAGGCTCGTGCTGCGAGAGAGCGGATTGGGGAAATTAATTTTGACGCGGTATATTCCAGTCCGCTGAGACGTGCTGTTGAAACAGGCGCTACGCTTTGTGACCGCCGACTTCGCCGTGGCGCTCCCGGCCTCTCGCACCTTCCAGGAAGTTCGTTCCCTTCAAGACCGCGTTACTGCCAAACTTATCCTTGATGACGAGAACCGCCTGCTGCAGGCGCCTTTCTTTCTCTAAAGCCTCTTGTGTGGCTTCGGACTCAGCATCCTTTTGCTCATAATCCGTGAACAGATCCATCTGACCGAGGGTTTGCTATTCCTGGTGCGTTGCCTGGATCTGTTGCGCCTCAGATTCCGGGATCACGTTCATCGCCGCTATATTCACGCGCCGGACAAGCAGGAGCGGGTCGACCTTTTCTTCAAAGATGCTGAGGGCGGCGTCAACGATCATTTTTGTGGACGCTGTCGGGAACGGCAGTTTCCGGTTTCCGTTCGCATGCTTCGGCGTCATCTTGCCGTAATGGTTGAGACCAACTTTACCCTTGTAATATCGCCCTTGCGGATCGTCTTTGTATACCTTTCAACGAAGGGTACACTTTTTAGCGAAAGGCACACCTTTTAACGATTTATCCGAGGGGTGTGCATTTGGTATCAGAATTGGTCTTTACTTTCAAATGGATTGCCTGATTTGTCTACCGGATAAATCAGGCAATCTTCTTGTTTTCAGGGTAAAAACGGCCCAAAATACTGTAAAACCAGAGAAAACCGGCTTCGGAATGGCGATCACAGCCAGACTGAGGCCGGTTTTTTGCGTTTTCGGACCAAAAATCCCGCGCACCTTTTACTTCAAATTAACTGAGCAAAGTACTCGGAAAAAGTTAGCGGTGGGTGGATTTGAACCTGAATGGCATTGAAATTGCTAATTTTTTTAGCAAGACATATAAAAGAGTGTAAGTGTGCAGCTGAGTATTACAACCACCCTTGCGGAGGAAGAATTTGAACCCAGTATACTTTGAGGTTGATTATGTAGATTGATAAGCATACAGCATGAAAATAATATTCGAATAAATCTTCCTCCACCACCAAAGGCCTGAGAAACCCGGCATCCGCATTTGCGGATACCGGGTTTCAGAATAAATAGTCCTAATAAATAATGCTATCTAAATTACTTTGATTTCTTCTTAGTAATTTTGATCGCTTGTTTTCCGACATACGGCAACATAGCCTTGACCTTGTCCTCGGTGCGGACCATGTTGGAGCATTCAGGCATGTCGCGCTCCAGGCGGATCGCATCGAACATACACTTGGTAGTGCACAAGCCGCAGCCGATACATTTGTTCTGATCCACCACGCTCACACCGCAGCCCAGACAACGGCTGGCTTCCGCTTTGACCTGATCCTCTGTAAATGTGAGACGATCGTGCTGGAAGCTGCGTGCCTTCTTAGGATCATGCATGATAGGCTGACGAGCAGGGGTATCAAAGCAATCGCTGGGAAGAGCAATATTGTCCTTATCCAGCTCATAGAACTCGCGGAGGTTACGACCGACGGTGAGGCTCTGGCCTTCCTGAACGAAGCGGTGCAAAGACTCTGCACCCTCGCGTCCGGCCGCAATAGCATCGATAGCGAACTTGGGTCCGGAGTATACATCGCCTCCGACGAAGATGTCCTTCTGCTCGGTCTGGTAAGTGATGGCGTCGGCCAGGGCGTTACCCTTTTTACCCGTCTTCAATTCGCCAACATCCAGCGTGCCCCAGTCAATGGACTGACCAACAGCAGCGAGGACAGAATCGACCTCGATGGTCTCGAACTTGCCGGTGCCGACAGGTGCGCGGCGACCTTTCTCATCGCGCTCGCCCAACTCCATAAGCTCGACCTTCAAGCCGGTAACCTTACCGTTCTCTCCCAGAATCTCGACGGGACCATTCAGGAAGCAGAACTTCACACCTTCGGCGCGGGCTTCGGTGACTTCTTCCTTATCGGCGGGCATCTCGTCTTCGCTGCGGCGATAGACTACATAGGTTTCCGCGCCGAGACGGACAGCCGTGCGGCAGACATCCATCGCAACATTGCCGCCGCCGATTACGGCGCACTTCTTGCCGATTTCAGGGGTATTTCCGAGGTTGACTTCGCGCAGGAAGTCAATGCCGCCATACACACCCTGCAAATCCTCGCCAGGGATACGGAGCTTCGAGCTCTTCTGTGCACCGATTGCGACATAGAAGCCCTTATAGCCCTGCTCACGCAGCTGTTCGATGGTGATATCCTTACCGATCTCGGTGTTCATCTGGAAGTGAACTCCCATCTTCTTGAGAACCTCAATCTCGCCATTGAGGGCACTGCGATCCAGACGATAGCTGGGAATGCCCATAACGAGCATGCCACCCGGCTGCGGATTGCGATCAAACACTGTGACATTGGTATAGCCCATGCGCGCAAGATAATATGCACAGCTGAGACCGGCAGGTCCGGCGCCGATGATAGCGACCTTTTCCTCATAAGGCTTATCTATGGGACGGCGGCGGATCGGCTCGGGTACATAGCGCTCATCAGAATTCAGGTCCTGTTCTGCAATGAATTTTTTGATTTCATCAATGGCGACAGCCTTATCCAGTTTGCCGCGGGTGCAGGCATCCTCACAGCGGCGATTGCAGACGTAACCGCAGACTGAGGGGAAGGGATTATCCTGCTTAATAAGCTTGAGTGCATCGAGGTATCGTCCCTCTTTGGCCAGCTTGATATAGCCCTGGATGGCAATATGTGCCGGGCAGGCGGTTTTGCAGGGGGCAGTGCCGGATTCGTGGCAGTTCTTGCGGTTGTCGGCGACATAGTTCTTGTTCCACTTGTCCTCGCCCCATTTCAGGCCGGAGGGCAGTTCCTGCTTGGGATAGCTGACTTCTCCATTCTTGGTGCAGAGCTTCTGTCCCAGCTTAACGGCACCGGCCGGGCATATCTCCACACACTTGCCGCAGGCCACACAGTTGTCCTTGTTGACATGGGCGCGGTAGGCGGAAGCGGAGAGATTCGGGGTATTGAACAGTTGGCTTGTGCGCAGTGCGAAACATACGCCCAGATCGCAGTTGCACAGGCCAAAAATTTTATCTGTGCCGTCAATATTTGTAACCTGATGGACGTAACCGTTCTCTTCAGCACGCTGGCAAATTGCAAGTGCCTCTTCCTTTGTGATACGGCGGCCCTTGCCTGTTTCCACCAGATAGTCTGCGTAGTCGCCAAGTCCGATGCAGCAGTCGTCCAGAATCTCACCGGAGCCTTCACCCGTCATGCGGCGTGCGTTGCGGCAGGAGCAGTAGCCCACGGAAAAGTTGTCATATTTGTCAAGCCAGTGTGAGATGTGCTCTATAGGCAGTGACTGGTTCTCCGCTTTAATTGCGCTCTCCACAGGGATTACGTGCATACCGATGCCCGCACCACCCGGAGGCATCAAATGAGTCTTGCCTGCCAGAGGCAGATAAGTCATCTTGTTGAACTGCTCGCCCAGCTCAGGATACTTGTCAATCTGCCAGCGCACCATGTTCGTCATTTCAGCGATGCCGGGAACAAAGAGCTGTACATAATACTGCTTTTCATGCTGGGGATTCTCGCGATGGTATTCCACCGCGCCGGTACGTGCGGCCTTCTCCAACAGTTCCTCAACATGCTTGGGATCTTTGCCGGTTATTTTTGCGATTTCTTCCAGAGTCTTGGGCTTTCGAAGGCCCATTTTCAGCATGATTTCGGCCTGTTCGTCACTTTCCAGGGAACGATCCAGAAGTATGTATTCAGGATCCTCTTCGGTAAGTTTTTTGACCCCGAACTTATAGGGCAGCCGGTCGGTAATCATCTTGCCGAGCTCAAATAGGATTTCTCTTGCCATGATAAGCTCCTTTCTTATTAAAAAGGATTTTGTGAATTATATAGTGTTGAAATTTTTAAATGACTATAACATGGGCCATGCTCGCTTGTCAAGAGAGGGTGAAAAAGGAGGATCGGGAAAGACTTTTTTGTCCTTCTCGGTCCTCTTTTGTAATTGAATAGTCACTATACAACCGCGGTCGGTCCCTCCAGCGCTATATTCAACATAGCAAGCATCTCTCGCTTTGCTCGTTCTGAATCTCTGCTTGTAATCCCTTCATAGATGGAATTCAAATAGTGTAATGTAGTATCCAAGCCATTCGCTTGTATGTACTGCGCATATAGCCTGCGCTGTGGGATTACAGTGGAGTGATAGAGCAGATACATTATGTAGAATGAACGACGCCCTCGGCAGCCGGAGCAATAAACCGGCAGCCGAGGGTGTTTTTTCGTTGTATTGGGGTTTTGCAGATGTTTTCCGTGTTTACCCGTGGTACAGATCACAGCCGGAACCGGCAGCTCAAAGCGCCTTTCCGACAAATATCCAGCGACTTTGAACCTGTACTTGAACCCGACGCAGCAGCATGGTACAATACCAGCGGCAGGAAGGATGGTGGCACGATGGACGCAACGAACCAAGCGGCGTGGGAGACTCTGACCCCGGAAGAAAAGCGCAGGGCTCTCTACGACCGGCAGGTGGCCACCCTGAAAACCTTCCTCGAACACGGCGTGATCACGCAGGCGCAACACGGCAAGAGTCTGCACGACCTGACAGAGAAGATTGGCTACGCAGACGAATAATGGCTTTTGCTGGTGTACTTTTGGGGCAAATTACCTACCCCTACGCACCGTTTGGGGCAAATACAGCAACAGAAACGCCCTTGTCATTGACAAGGGCGTTTTTTTATCGCACACTTCTGACGTTCATGAAAAAAGCCTCTGCCGGCCGGCAGAGGCTTTTTCCGTTTTGTGCGCTGCTTATTTGTCCAGATAGCTGGTCAGCAGCTCCTGCAGCAGCTCGTCGCGGTCGAGGCGGCAGATGAGGCTGCGGGCGTTGTTGTAGTTGGTGATATACGTCGGGTCCTCCGAGAGGATATAGCCGACGAGCTGGTTGATGGGGTTGTACCCTTTGACAACAAGGGAATGATACACGGAAGTGAGGATCTCCTTCATTTCTGTTTTGTTGTCGATCGCATTAAACCGTCTGGTTGCGTCTTCCATGCGAAGCCCTCCCTTATACTAGTTCTTGTGCTCATTATACCAAAAAACACAAGACTGTAAAGTCAATTTCCCAACTGTTTTCAAAAAAAGTTCTGAAATATTTCTTAAAATATTCCAAATTTTGACGCCGTTCAGCGGATGGTCGCGTTAAAGGTCTCCTTGAGTGCCTTGAGAACGCTTTGCATCGTCTCCTCGGCGTGCTCATCAGTGAGCGTCTGGTCGTCGGCGCGCAGCGTCAGCGAGAAGGCGACGCTCTTATACCCGGCCGGGATCGGCGCGCCGGTGTACACGTCGAACAGCTCGCAGCCCTTGAGATATTGCCCGCCGGCGGCGAGGATGCACGCCGAGAGCTTGGCGATCGGGATGTCGGCGCTGCAGACGATGGCAATGTCACGCGTCACGGCCGGGAAGCGCGGCAGCGGCGTGTAGACCGGGGTCGCGCCGCGGGCGGCGAGCATGCCGTCAAGCCGGAGTTCGGCCGTGTAGAGCTCTGCGTCCACGCCGTAGTTTTCTGCGGCGAGCGGATGGATCTGGCCGAGCACGCCCAGCAGCTTGCCGCCGGCGTAGACCTGCGCGCAGCGGCCGGGGTGATAGGACGGGTTGTCGTGCTCTGCCTCGAACGTCACGTCCGTGATGCGCAGACCGGCGAGGATGCGCTCGACCGCGCCCTTGAGCTGGAAGAAGTCCATCCCGCCGCCGTAGCCGCCGAGGCACAGCAGCTTCGGCTCGTCGGCCATGCCGTCCGGGCGGGCGAAGTAGACCTTGCCGATCTCGTAGAGACGCACGGCCTTGTTGCGGTAGTTATAGTTGCGCGTGAGGATCTCGAGCATGGACGGCAGGATCGTCGTGCGCATGATGGAGGTGTCCTCACCGAGCGGGTTGAGGATCTTCATGGAGTCGCGCAGCGGGGAGTCCGCCGGCAGACGGATCTTGTCATAGTACGACGGGCTGATGAACGAGTAGGTGATGATCTCGCTGTAGCCGAGCGCGCGGGCCATGGTGCCGATGCTGCGCTCCGCCTTCTGCGCGTCGGTATAGCCGCCGCTGGTGGTCTGGCCGCGCATGAGCGTGCAGGGGATGTTGTTGTAGCCGTAGAAGCGGGCGATCTCTTCGGCGATGTCGGAGTAGTGCTCCACATCGCCGCGCCAGGACGGGACGATGATCGTGTCGCCGTCGAGTTCGAAGCCGAGCGCGAGCAGGATGCGGCGCATCTCCGCCTCGGACACATCCGTGCCGAGCAGGCCGTTGACTTTGTCCGGCTCGAGCTTCACGGTCTTGGGCACGATGGGTTCGGGCAGCACGTCGATGGTGCCGCGCATGACCTCGCCGCAGCCGAGCAGCTCCACGAGCTCGCACGCGCGATTCACGGCCGCGACGGTGTTCATCGGGTCGAGGCCCTTCTCGAAGCGGCCGGAGGCCTCCGTGCGCATGCCCAGCGCGGCGGCCGTGCGGCGGATGCTCGTGCCGTTGAAGTTTGCGCCCTCAAAGACGACCATGGCCGTGTCACCGACGATCTCGGAGTTGGCGCCGCCCATGACGCCGGCCACCGCGACGGGCTTTTCCTCGTCGCAGATGCACAGCATGTTCGGCGTGAGCTTGCGCGCATTGCCGTCGAGCGTCTGGATGGTCTCGCCCTCGCGCGCGGTGCGCACGATGATCTGCTTGCCGCCGATGCACGAGAAGTCGAACGCGTGCATGGGCTGGCCGTACTCGAGCATGACGTAGTTGGTAATATCAACAATGTTGTTGATCGGGCGCACGCCGCTGTTGCGCAGGCGCTCGCGCATCCACGCCGGGGACGGGCCGATCTTGACGTTGCGCACCATGCGCGCGGTATAGCGCGGGCAGAGCGCCGGATCGTCGATGCGGATGCTGACATGGTCGTGGATGTCCTCGCCGCTGCCGGGCACATTGGGCGTGTGCAGCTTAAGGGGCTTGTCAAACGTCACGGCGGCCTCGCGCGCCAGACCGATTACGGACAGGCAGTCCGGGCGGTTCGGCGTGATCTCAAACTCGACCACGTGGTCATCCATGCCGATGACGGCGGCGATGTCGTCGCCGGGCTTCACGCCCTCCTCCTGCATGACCCACAGGCCGTCCTCGATGGCGTAGGGGTAGTCATGCAGCGTCAGGCCGAGCTCCTTGAGCGAGCACATCATGCCGTTGGAGAGTTCCCCGCGCAGCGTGCCGGCGTGGATCTCCTTGCCGTCGGGCAGGAGGGAGCCGTCGAGCGCGACGGGCACCATGTCGCCGACCTTCTGGTTCTGTGCGCCGGTGACGATCTGCAGAGGCTTATCGCCGCCGACGTCGACCTGGCAGACCCACATGTGGTCGGAGTTCGTGTGGCGCACCATCTCCACGATGCGGCCCGCGACGACATTCTGAATGTTCTTGTGCAGGTCCGTGAACGTCTCCACCTTGGAGCCGGAGAGGGTCATTGCCTCGGAAAAGTCGTGATCGGCCCAGGCCGAGCAGTCTACGAATTCATTGAGCCATTTTCTGCTTAAAATCATGGTAGCCTCTCCTTTCTCAGAACTGCTGCAGGAAGCGCACGTCGTTTTCGAAGATCAGACGCAGGTCGCTGATCTTGAACCGGCGCATCGCCAGACGCTCCAGGCCCATGCCGAAGGCCCAGCCGGAGTAGACGTCCGTGTCGATGCCGCAGCCCTCGAGCACCTTCGGGTGGATCATGCCGGCGCCGAGGATCTCGATCCAGCCCTCGCCCTTGCAGGTGGGGCAGCCCTTGCCGCCGCACTTGTGGCACTGCACATCCATCTCGCAGCTCGGCTCGGTGAATGGGAAGTGGTGCGGGCGGAAGCGGGTGACGGTGTTCTCACCGTAGAGTTTCTTGACGAGCGTGTTGAGCGTACCCTTCAGGTCCGCCATCGTGACGCCCTTGTCGATGACCATGCCCTCGATCTGGTGGAACATGGGCGAGTGCGTGGCGTCGACTTCATCCTTGCGGTAGACACGGCCGGGGGCGACCATGCGGATCGGCAGCGGCTTGCTCTCCATGGCGCGCACCTGCATCGGGGAGGTCTGCGTGCGCAGGAGGATGCTGCTGTCCTCGGTCAGATAGAACGTGTCCGACCACTCGCGGGCGGGGTGGCCCTCGCTGGTGTTGAGCTTGGTGAAGTTATATTCGGCCTCTTCGATCTCGGGGCCTTCGAGGATCTCAAAGCCCATGCCGACGAAGATGTCCTTGATCTCATCGAGTACGATATACATCGGGTGCTGGTGGCCGAGTTCCGGCGCCTTGCCGGGCATGGTCACATCGAGCGTCTCCGCCTTGAGGCGCATCTCGAGCATGCGGGCGTTGAGCGCCTCGCGGCGCTGGTCGAGCGCTTCCTCCAGCTCAGCGCGCACCTGGTTTGCCAGCTGGCCCATGGCCGGGCGCTCCTCCGCCGACAGGCGGCCCATCTGCTTGAGGATGGCGGTCAGCTCACCCTTTTTGCCGAGGTACTTCACGCGCAGGTTTTCCAGCGCGGTGATGTCATCCGCCTGCAAAATGGCGGCGACGGAAGCCTCGCGCAGCTTCTGCAGCATTTCTTTCATGCAAACAACTCCTCCGTTGCAAGATTTTCGTGGTTCGTTGCGTTCCTTGCCGGATCGCGGACAAAAAAAGATCCTCCCGTCCCGCATACAGGGACGAAAGGAAACTTCCGCGGTACCACCCGAATTCGGCGCGTGTGCGCCGCACTCTGTGCGCGGTAACGGGCGGACCCGCCGGGGATTGGCCGGAGCTCACGGGCGAACAAAGTACGTTTCTCGCAGGACGCTCTCAGCCGGCGGCGTCCCTCTCTGGTGCGGAACCTTGGTACTATTTTCCCGATCCAAGCAATAAACTCAATAACAAAGCTATTTATACCACACTTTGCGCCACAAATCAATGTAAAAGGGGAAGAAAATTTGACGCGGCGCGCCGAAAACGTTATAATAATCGGAGAAAAATCATCCCTTTTCCGTCCGGGAGGCAGATCATGCACCGCATTGCGTCCTGCGCGCCGTATTTGCCGCGGCGCGCGTCCGATACCAACAAATATGACTATGGCCGCGTGCTCATCGTCGGCGGCTGCGTCGGCTACACCGGCGCGCCGACGCTATGCGCCCGCGCGGCTCTGCGCTGCGGCGCCGGATTGGTGTCCGTCGGCGTGCCGGAGGCGATCTATGCCGTCACCGCCGTGAAAAACGATGAGGCGATGCCGTTCCCCTTGCCGTCGGCGGAGGGGAAGCTGGCGCGCGACGCCTTGCCGGAGCTGCTCGCGCGGCTGCAAAAGAGCGACGTGTGCGTGCTCGGTCCCGGTCTGGGGCGCAGCGATGCGCTCACGGCGCTGGTGCAGGCGGTCGTTACGCAGTCCGGCACGCAGCTCGTGCTGGATGCCGACGCGCTCTTTGCCGTCGCGCAGGACGTGACGGTGCTAGACCGCGCCCACGCGCCCATCGTGCTCACGCCGCACGACGGAGAGTTTGCCCGGCTGGCCGGGCCGGATGCAGCCGGCAGGGCAGAGGCGGCGTCCGATTTTGCCGTCCGGCACGGCTGCACGGTCGTGCGCAAGGGGCCGGAGACGGTCTGCGCGTTCCCGGACGGGGACGCGGCGGTGCTGCGCGCCGGCAATCCCGGCATGGCCAAGGGCGGCAGCGGCGACGTGCTGGCGGGCATGCTCGGCGCGCTGCTGTGCCAGATGCCTGCGCGCGACGCGGTGCAGACCGCCGTCTGGCTGCATGGCCGGGCGGGCGACCTCTGCGCCGGGCGCATGGGCGAATATGCGATGAACCCGACCGATGTGATCGCGGCCCTGCCGGAGGTCACAAAACCCATCATCCGATAGGAGGCAGTATGCAGCGCAGAGCAATCGCTGCACTGATGATAAGCCTGCTGCTGTTGTCCGCGTGCGGACACGGCGCGGGAGAGCAGACATTCGAAGCCTTTCGTGACACGCTCACGGGCAAATTCGTCACCACGACGGCGCAGGTGCGCGTCCAGCGCGGCGACACGGTCACGGACTATACGCTCACCTGTCAGGAGCTGCCGGACGGCTATGACCTCACGGTCACGGCGCCGGAACAGGCGGCCGGCGTCACGGCCCACCTGCGCGACGGAGCGAGCACGCTCGCCTTTGACGACATCATCCTGCCGGCGGGCGATCTCAACGGCGCTGGCCTGACGCCGCTGACGGCGCTGCCCTATGTGGTGGAGGCCATCCGCAGCGGCTATGTCGACCTGACGTGGACGGAGGACGGGCTGCAGGTCGTGCAGCTCATCACGGACGATCATACCGCCGTGCGTCTGTATCTGGACGGCACGGTGCCGCAGTGCGCGGAGCTGTCGGTTGACGACACGCTCTGTCTGCGCTGCACTATGGAAAACTGGAATCTGGAACAAGGAAGTACGAACGATGAATCGCAAGATCAGAACCTGGGTAGAGATCAGTCTCAATGACTTGGAACACAATTATCGCGAGATCAGCAGCCGCCTGCCGGACGGCTGCCAGATGCTCGGCGTCTGCAAGGCCAATGCCTACGGCCACGGCGCGGTGCGCGTGGCGCAGCGGCTGCAGCGGGCGGGCTGCCAATGGGTGGCCGTCAACTGCTATGACGAGGCCGAGGAGCTGCGCGCCGCCGGCGTGACGATGGACATCCTGCTGCTCGGCCCGCAGTCGGCGAATATCGCGGTCGATCTGGCCACACTCGGCGTGACTCAGGCGGTCGGCAGCATCGAATATGCACGCGAGCTCAACCGCTTTCTCGCCGGCACCGGCCTGCGGCTGGACGCGCACATGAAGCTCGAGACCGGCATGGGCCGCACCGGCTTTGACGTGCATGACGACAGCCACCTCGACGAGATGATCGAGGCGCTCTCGCTGCCGCACCTGAACTTCACGGGCGTGTTCACGCACTTTGCCGTCTCGGACGAAAACGGCGATCCGTATACGCAGCTGCAGTTTTCGCGCTTTACGCACGCGGTCGAGCGCATGGAACAGGCGACCGGCCACCACTTCGCCATCCGCCATTGCGCCAACAGCGGCGCTGTCATCAACTATCCCGAGATGCACCTTGACATGGTGCGCCCCGGTCTGCTGCTCTACGGCGTGTTCCCGGCCAAAGAGACCGGCGGGCTTGACCTGCGCCCGGCCATGTCGCTCTACAGTCGCGTGTCCGAGGTGACGTACCACCATGCGGGCGACACGATCAGCTACGGCCGCACGTTTACCTGCCCGCGGGATATGCGCCTGGCCGTGCTGCCGGTCGGCTATGCCGACGGGCTGCTGCGCAGCCTCTCCGGCAAGGGTGATGTGCTGCTGCACGGTAAGCGCGCGCCGCAGGTCGGCCGCATCTGCATGGATATGTGCATGGTCGATGTTACGGACATCCCCGAGGTGCAGCCCGGCGACGTGGCCACGATCTTTGGCCGTGACCTCTCGGTGGCCGAGCAGGCGGACAAGGCCGGCACCATCCCGTATGAGCTGCTGTGCGCCATGAGTCAGCGCGTGCAGCGCGTGTATATCGACTGAAGTATAAATTTCGCTCCGATGGCGAAAATAACTGTGCCCCTACATATCGACTGGGGCAAATATTCCATCGGAGATGAAATCTATGAATCCAGTTCGACGCGGAGATATTTATTATGCCGACCTCAGTCCGGTGGTCGGCAGCGAGCAGGGCGGCATGCGCCCCGTGCTCATCATTCAGAACGACACCGGCAACCGTCACAGCCCGACGGTGATCGCTGCCGCGATCACGTCGCAGACCGGCAAGGCCAACCTGCCCACGCACATCTCGCTCGCAGCGCACAGCTGCGGCCTGACGCGCGACAGCGTGATCCTGCTCGAGCAGGTGCGCACGCTCGATAAGTCGCGCCTGCGCGAGCGCATGGGCCGCCTGGACGAGCCTGCGATGCATCAGGTGGACAACGCGATCGCCGTGAGCTTTGGCCTGCCGCAGTAAACACCCACGCCACCAAACGGAGGGACGGTTATGAAGAAAAAGACACTGACCACCATCATCCTCATCGTCGTGCTGGCCATGGCCGCCGCCGTGACCGTGTACGCCGTCGCGAATTACGGCACGAAGGACGACCCGCTTGTCACATCCAGCTACCTGCAGGATGTGGTGCAGCCGCGCATGGAGGATGCCTACCGTTCCACGCTCGACGGCCAGGTCCGCGAGATGGAGGATCAGTTTGCCGATCAGGTCGCCGCCGCGGGCGGGTCGTATGTGCTCGTGACGCTCGAAAGCGGCCAGACGCTCACCGGCCGCGCCGGCACGGAGATCCTTATGCGCACGGGCACTGCCGCCGTGACGCAGAGCGCCGCCATTGACCTCACGACCGGCGAGACTGCCGCCGTTGGGGCAAAGCTCACGGAAAACCACCTGTACCTCGTGCAGGCGGACGGCGCCGGGATTCAGGCGTCCGCCGACACCACCGTCATGGTGCGCGGCGGCTACAGCGTCGGCTGACCCGGTTCTAAATGCATCACTCCCGCGCATAGTCTGATGCGGGAGTGATTTTTTATGCCTGATTATCCGATCCTGCAGCAAAACAAGCCCATCGGCACGCTGACCGTGACGCAGGAGGGGCTGTTCACGGTGTTTTCCGCGCGGGCAAAGACGGACGCCGACCGCCTGCGGCTCGCCGTGTGCGGCGAGCGGTCGCGCGCGTATCTCGGCCTGATGCTGCCGGACGGGAGCGGCTGGCTCACGCTGCGCAGGCGGCTCACGCGGCTCGAGCGCGCGCGCCTGCCGGAGCCGATCCTGTTTGCGGCCGACGAGACATGGGACATTCCGGACGCGCCGGCCCCGGCCAAGGACCCGGCGCAGGCGCAAACGTCCGCACCGGACGACGGACTTGACGTGCTCTGGTATTCCGCGCCGGACGGGGTACTCACCACGTTTGACGGCAAGCGGATGCTCATTGCCATTCCGGCGGACACGCCGAACCTGCCGCGCGGCGCCGAGACCGTGCTGCGCGAGATCGACGGCCGGCCGTACCTTATTTTTCCGCGCTGAATTGCAATTCCGGCGCCGGCGTGGTATACTCATGGCAAGAAAAAGACAAAGGAGCATATCGCGATGAGAATGAGCGATTTGATCACGAAAAAGCGCGACGGGCAGGCCCTCACGACGGAGGAGATCCGCTATATGATCGACGGCTACAGCCGCGGTGAGATCCCGGATTATCAGATGTCCGCCATGATGATGGCCATCTATTTCCGCGGCATGGACCGGCGCGAGACGCTGGACCTGACCATGGCCATGATGCACAGCGGTGAGACGCTGGATCTGTCGGGCGTGTCCGGCGTCAAGGCGGACAAACACTCGACCGGCGGCGTGGGCGACAAGACCTCGCTCGTACTCGTGCCGATGGTGGCGAGCCTCGGCGTGAAGATGGCGAAGATGTCCGGCCGCGGCCTCGGTCACACGGGCGGCACGCTCGACAAGCTCGAGAGCATTCCGGGCTTCAACATCAACCTGCCCATGGAGCGCTTTCTGGAGAATGTGGACCGCGTCGGCATGGTCATCGCCGGTCAGACGGCGAACCTCGACCCTGCGGATAAGAAGCTCTACGCTCTGCGCGACGTGACCGGCACCGTGGCGAGCATCCCGCTCATCGTCAGCAGCATCATGTCCAAGAAGCTGGCCGCCGGCGCGGACATCATCGTGCTGGACGTCAAGTGCGGCAGTGGCTCGTTTATGAAGACACTGGACGATGCACGCGAGCTTGCGACCGAGATGGTCGAGATCGGCAAGATGGCCGGCCGCAAGACGGTCGCCGTCATCACGGATATGGACGAGCCGCTCGGCCACGCCGTCGGCAACGCGCTCGAGGTCAAGGAGGCCATTGCGGCGCTGCGCGGGGAGTACAAGAGCGAACTGCTCGAGCTGTGCCTGACGCTCGGCAGCTGCATCCTCACGCAGGCGGGCATGGCGGCCGACGATGCGGCGGCACGCGCCATGCTGGAGCAGACGATCACGGACGGTTCGGCGCTCAAAAAGCTGGCGGAATTCGTTGCGGCGCAGGACGGCGACCCGGCTGCGATCTATGACCCGTCGCTTCTGCCCATGGCGCCGGTGCAGATGGAGGTACCGTCTCCGGCGAGCGGCTACGTGCGCCACATCGCGGCGACGGACGTGGGCCTCGTGTCCATGCGCCTCGGCGGCGGCCGCGCGACGAAGGACAGCGTGATCGACCACAGCGTCGGCATCGTCCTGCGCAAGAAGGTGGACGAGCCGGTCACGGCAGGGGAGTCGCTCGCGACGATCCATGCGGCCGACGAGGCAGCCGCCCGCAGGGCGGTCGCAGAGCTCACCGCCTGCTACACGATCACCCCGGACGCGCCCCCGGCGGAGCCGTTCATCAAGGCGATCATCCGCTGAAGACAACAAAAAAATCCCGGAGCCGCGGCTCCGGGATTTTTCTATGTGCAGGTTACGGGTAGGCGTGCGTGCGCAGATAGGTCATCCATGCCTTCATGCCTTCGGCATTGAGGTGCATGCCGTCGCCGTCCTGATAGGTCTGCGGCAGGAATCCGTCGTCCCCGACGAGGCCGCTGGCCATGTCGAGATACTTCACGCTGTTGCTCTCCGCGGCCGCGGCAATCCAGCCGTTGACCTTCTGGATAAGCTCGTTCGTGATGTCCTCGTACTGGTAGTTCGACGCGATCGGCGTCAGTGAGCAGCAGATGATCTTCGTGTCCGGGCTCTTGGCCTTGACGGCGTTGATGAGCGTGGTGTAGACGGATTTGATCTGCTCCGCATTCGTCATGGAGATGTTGTCCGCGCTCGGGCAGATGACGAGATAGGCGGGCTTGTTGACCTCACAGATCTCATCCGCGGGCACGTTGTTGCCGGTCACGGGGGATTTGTACTTCGCCGTGTCGAGCGAGGAGGCGGGCAGGGAACCGGTGTCCGGCACCCAGACCTGTTTGGCGGCGTCCTTGCCGGTGAGCATCGTCTCCGACTGCAGCACCTTCAGCGACTTGTCGCCCAGGAAATAGATCTGATCGACATAGGTGCTGCCCTTGTCCTCCGTCTGCGCGAGCGCGGCGGACGACTGGATGGGTGCGATCGGATTTGCCTGCGGCGTCGGCGTCGGCGTTTCCGTGACGGTCGGCGTGGCTTCTGCCTTCGCCGAGCCGGTGTTGCCGACGGCGTTGGTAAACACCAGCACGACAGCCACCAGCGCCAGACACAGCAAAATGGCGCCCGACCAGAAGGTATACATCATGTTTTTATTCGTGTTTTTCATCGGGATCCCTCGCTTCCGGATAGACAAAAGAAGCCCGATGAAGGGCTTCTTTTGCAGTTACAGTTACGCTTCCTGCTCTTTCTTGGCTTCCTCGATGACCTTCTGCTGGACGTTGCCGGGGGCTTCCTCGTAGCGCACGAACTTGCACGAGAAGGAGCCGCGGCCCTGCGTCATGGAGCGCAGGTCGATCGTGTAGGAGCCCATCTCGGCCATCGGGACTTCCGCCTCGACGGTCTGCATGCCGTCCTCCGCCGTCATGCCGAGCACGGTGCCGCGGCGCTTGGAGGAGATGTCGGACATGATGTCGCCCAGATTGGCGTCCGGGATGGTGACCTTCAGCAGGCCGATCGGCTCGAGGATGGTCGGCTTCGCCTTCGGGATGCCGTCCTGATAGGCAAGGCGGGCGGCCGTCTGGAACGCCATATCGTTGGAGTCGACCGGGTGGTAGGAGCCGTCGTACAGCACGGCCTTCAGGCCGACGAGCGGGTAGCCGGCGAGCACGCCCTTCTGCACGGCGTTGCGCAGGCCCTTTTCGACGGACGGGAAGAAGTTTTTCGGCACGCTGCCGCCAAAGACTTCCTCGGCGAAGATCATGTCGTCGGACTCGTCCTGAGGCTCGAAGCGGATCCAGACGTCACCGAACTGGCCGCTGCCGCCGGACTGCTTCTTGTGGCGGCCGTGGGCCTCGACCTTGCCCTTGATCTTCTCGCGGTAAGCGACGCGGGCGGGCTTGAGCTCGGTCTCGACGCCGAAGCGGCTCTTGAGCTTGGCGCACAGGACGTCGACCTGGATATCGCCGGCGCCGGAGATGACCATCTGGTGGGTCTCGGCGTTGTTGACGAGCGTGAAAGAGATGTCCTCCTCGTTCAGGCGGGCGAGACCGGAAGCGACCTTGTCGTCCTGGCCCTTGGTCTTGGGGCTGATGGCCATGGAGTAGCAGGGCTCTGCCAGCTCGATGGCGGGCAGCTCGACCTCGTTTTTCGGGTCGCAGACGGTGTCGCCGGTCTTCCACTCCATCTTGCCGATGGCCACGATGTCGCCGCAGCAGGCTTCCTTGACCTCGGTGTTCTTCTTGCCGCACATGGTGTACATGCGGCCGAGCTTATCGGTGCTGCTCATGCGCACGTCGCGCAGAGACAGATCGGACGTGACCTTGCCGGAGAGCACCTTGATGAAGGAGTACTTGCCGAACTGGTCGGAAATGGTCTTGAACACGAACGCGCACACCGGGCCGTTCGGGTCGACGGCGAGCTTGCCGCCGTCAGCCGTGGCAACCTCGCCGACCTCGGCCGGGTTGGGCACGTAATCCACGATCGCCTGCAGCACGGCCTCGGTGCCGATGCCGCTGTCGGCGGCGCCGCAGAGCACGGGGAACACGGTGCGGTCCTTCAGACCCTGACGCAGGCCCTTGACGGTGTCCTCCTCGGAGAGCATCATGTCCTCAAAGTACTTCTCCATGAGCTCCTCGTCCGCACCGGCGGCCGTCTCAAAGAGCGTCTCGCGCAGCGACTCGACCATGTCGGCGTCGGCGGCGGGGACGGCGACCTTCGTGGTCTTGTTGCCCTTGGTCTGGTAAGCCACGTTGTGCACCAGGTCGATGACGCCGGTGCCGTCGCTCATCGGTGCGGTCACGGCGCAGACGGCGCTGCCGTACTTTTCCTGCAGGGCGGAGAGAACGCCGGCGAAATCGCCGTGATCCTCATTGGTCTTGGAGATATAGAACATGCAGGGCATGTTGGCGTTCTTGAGGTATTTCCAGCTGCGCTCGGCGCCGACGGCGATGCCGTCTTTCGCGGTGCAGAAGATCATGCCGGCCTCGACGGCGCGCAGAGCGCACATCACGTCGCCCGCAAAGTCGAAAAAGCCCGGGCAGTCGAGCACGTTGATCTTGCAGCCGCCGAAGTTGACCGGCGCGATGCTGGTCGAGATCGTGATCTGGCGCTTGATCTCTTCGGGATCGTAGTCACAGACGGTGTTGCCGTCGGCGGTCTTGCCCTGACGGTCGATCGCACCAGTCATGTACAGCATGCTCTCGGCGAGCGTGGTCTTGCCGCTGCCGCCATGGCCGAGCAGGCACACATTGCGGATATTCTTGGTTTCGTAGCTCATGTAGTGTACTCTCCTTATATATAGACTATCCAAAATTCCTAACTCCGGAAATCGTGCCGTGTGTGACACACACGACTATAAAAGTATACACGATTTCAAAACTCTTGGCAATCATAAATATGAAAACTCAGCGTTTTAGGCTGAAATTCAGCAAAATGACCGGAACGAGCCATAAGCCCATGTACACAAAGAGGTTGCCGACGGTAGCGGAATCGAACGCGCCGATGGCGCACAGGGCGAACATCAGCACGACGCCGATGACCGTGCACAGCAGGGCAAGGATGACGCAGATGCGCACGGTGGAGTAGAGCTGGCGGCCGAGATTGGCGACGCTCACGAGCGGGCCGAGCCCGTCGTGCGCCACGATGCCGGCGGTCTGCGTATAGTCGGACGGTTCCGCTGCCGACATGGCATAGCGCTTGCGGTAGGCCGGGAAGTCAAAGCCGTCGGTCGACATCTTGAACTTCTGCCCGAGCATCAGCGGCGTGATGTTGAAGTCGCGCACGGCAAAGATCGGCGCGATCTTTGTACGCAGCAGAGCAAAGAGCGCGTTCTGCACCGACTGCACCGGCACGTACTTGATCTTGAAGCTCGCGACAAACAGACCGTTGATGGATGTGAACACGACGTTTTTGGCGCTCAGCTGCTGCGGCAGATGCACGCCCTTGAGATTCATGAAGGCGCTGCTGCCGACGAGCACTTCCTCGCCGTTGACGAGGGCGCTCAGGCCGCCGCTTTCGTTGCAGGTGAAGGATTCGACCGGCATGAGCGTGCAGTTGTTGCGCTGCATGAGATCGGTAAACGCGGTGGCAAGGCAGCTGCCGGAGGCAACGATCACGCTGCCGGTGTAGGAGATGACCTTGTCCGGGAACGCGCCGTCGAGGATGCGAATGTCCTCGATCGAGATGTTGCGCGCGGTGAACAGGTCCTTATCCGTGACGATCAGGTGCTTGCTGCGGCCGATATCGCTCGCGCCGCTCCAGCCTGCGATGGCGCTGCCGGTGCGGGCGAGCTTGCGCGCGGCGGTCCGGAACGGGATGGCGAACGCGACAAGCGCCGCAAACGGTGCGCACGGCGCGGTGACGGCGGCAAACACGTGCAGGATGTTGGCATAATTGCCGCTGAGGATCGTGGCCAGCAGGCCGAGGATCACGGACGCGGCGATCAGATACGGCGCGAGCGCGGCGTAGATCGTGTCGGCCGGGCCGGCCTCCTCGCTGCGGTGGATGAAGCCCGCGGTGTCGCGCTTGGACTTGAGCACGGTGATGCTGTCCTTGACGACCTCGCTGTCCGCGCTGACGGTGTAGGGATCTTTGTCGACCGCGAGCGTGCGGAACGTGGATTTGAAGCCGCGGCAGGTATTCAGCGCGCTCCACAGGCAGCAGGCCACGGAAAACGCCGACACGGCGCAAAACGGCAGACCGACCGAGTCGGACCCTGTAATGGCCAGCACGACCGCATCGAGCGCGGAAAAGACGCAGTTGAGAAACACGAGCGATTCCAGCCCCGGCGTGCGGCGCACGAGGTTGAAAAAGCCGTTGGTGATGACGTCCAGACCGATGAGCATCACGGTCAGCTGCATCATCAGGCACACGAGCGCCGCGACGGACGGGCTGCTCTTGAGCACGCCGAACACCGGCAGCCCGAGCGAGATGTAGATCAGCGGGATGCACACGATCATGGCCGCCCGGCAGCGGAAGCGCAGGGACTTGACCTGCCCGCCGTAGTATTTTGCAGCGGTTTCGGCATCCGGCTCCGAGCCAAGCTCCTCCTCGGTATTGGCCGAGGCGTGCACGGCGCTGTTGTGTTCGCGGATACGGTAGGCCACGGCGGCGAGCCGCGCCATGAGCGGGTTGAGCACCGCGTCCTGAAAGCTGCGGCGCGCAGGGCCGTCCGCACCGTCGTCCGCGGCGTAGTCGCCGGCGCGGGCGTAAGCGGTGCGCCCGGCCGCGCTGTCGTCCATGCCTTCTTCCGTCACGGCCTGAAACACGCGCGTCGGCTCTTCCGGTTCCGGTTCCGGGTCATACAGGCCCTCCGGCACCTCCGGCGGGGCGGAGACGGGGATGGCGGTGTCTTCCTCCGGGGGTTCTTCCTCCGGCTGGACCGGCTCATCCGGCACGACATCCGAGATCTTCGAGGCAAAACGCTTCAGTCCCGAGATGCCTTTTTTGGCCAGACGCTTGGCGTTGGCCTTCGTCTCGTTCCACTTTTCGATCTCTTCTTCGGTCGCGTGGTCGCGCTGGCGCTTCGGCTGATAGCGCTTGACGTCGTGATCCTCATGCGGCGGTTCATCAGGCGCGGCCGTGCCGGTCTCCGGGGCCGTGTCCTCCAGTGCGCTGTCGAGCTCGGCGGACATGAGAATGTCCTCAGCCTCGGCGTCCTCGGCTGCATCTTCCTCGACCATCTCCGCCTTGACGGGGCGGCGGGGATAGGCCGGCTGCGGGCGGGGCGCGGGTGCGTCCGTCTGAAAATCTTTATATTCGTCCAGAATGGATTCCAGGGAGAATTCTTCTGCGTCCAGGTCAAAAGAAACGTCCTCTGGCGAGCGATCAAATTGGTCCATATGGTCAACTCCTTTTTATAACGTAGGTGTGCGGGCGTTCAGCTCCGCTGACGCAGCGCCTCATAGAGCAGTACGGCCGCGGCCGCGGATGCGTTGAGCGAGGAGATCTGACCGCGCAGCGGGATGCTGACGAGAAAATCGCACTTTTCCCGCACCAGCCGGCTGATGCCGGCGCCTTCCGACCCGATGACGATGCAGGCCGGGCCGGTCAGGTCCGTTTTCCACAGCTCGTTCGAGCCCTCGGCGGCGGTGCCGTAGATCCAGAGGCCGTTTTTCTTGAGCGTCTCGATCGCGGAGACGAGATTCGGCACGCGTGCGACGGCCATATGCTCGAGCGCACCGGCGGACGTCTTGTCCACGACGGCGGTCAGCCCCGCGCTGCGGCGCTTCGGGATGATGACGCCGTGCGCGCCGACACACTCGGCCGTGCGGATGATGGCGCCGAGGTTGTGCGGGTCGGAGATCTCGTCGCACAGCACGAGAAACGGCGCCTCGCCGCGCTCGGCTGCGATGGCGAGCATGTCCTCGATCGTGCTGTATTCCTTGACGGCGCACAGCGCGATCACACCCTGGTGCGCGTGCGTCTGGCTCATGGCGTCGAGCTTGCGGCGGTCGGCCTCCGTGACGACGATGCCGGCGCTGCGCGCCTTCGAGGCGATGTGCCCGAGCGTCTTGTCCACGTCGCCCTTGGCGATGAAAATTTTATCGATCGTGCGGCCCGCGCGCAGGGCCTCCATGACCGCATTGCGGCCTTCGATCAGATCGTTGCGCGCTTCGTTTTCAAATTCCTGTATTTGTTCCATGATATACCCATACCTTGCGACATAATAATACAGATATCATCATACCACACGATCGCCCATTAAGAAAGTACAAATTGCGATTCGGGATATTTTTTTATGGACTTTGCGGTTTTAAGAAGGTATCATGGACATATGTTGTATTTACGGAGGAACCCCATGAGAAAACTGATGAACAAAATCGACCGGTTTTGCTATATGCACCCGCGCTTTGGTATTCCGAACCTGATGCTGATCGTCGTCATCGGCAATGCGGCCGTCTGGCTGCTGACAAAAATGGACACGACCGGGCAGATCGTCTCGCTCCTGAGCGGCTCGGCGCAGGGCATCCTGCACGGGCAGGTCTGGCGTCTGGTGACGTATGTGTTCGTGCCGACGGAGGCCAGTCCTATCTGGCTGCTGGTGATGCTGTATTTTTACTATTGGATCGGCTCATGCCTCGAGCGCGAGTGGGGCAACGGCAAATTCACGATTTATTACGTGAGCGGCATGCTGCTCACGGCGATCTACGGCGTGGTGCTCTCGGCCATCCTCGGGCGCGACGTGGTCGTCTCGACTACGTACCTGAACCTGTCGATGTTCTTCGCCTTTGCCACGCTCTATCCGGATATGCAGGTGCTGCTGTTTTTCATCATCCCGATCAAGGTGAAGTATCTGGCATATGTGGACGCGGCGCTGTTCGTGCTCGGCATCGTCACGACGTCGTTCCCGCTGAACCTGCTGCCGGTGGTGGCGGTGCTCAACTATCTGGTCTACTGCGGCGACTGGCTGTTTGACTTTTTCCGTCCGTCGCATGTGCGCCAGCGGCAGAAAACGGTGAACTTCAAGCGTGAGGCCCGGCGCATCCAGCGCGAGCAGGCCAACAAGCCCTATCACTATAAATGCGCCGTCTGCGGCCGCACGGATGTCGATCATCCGGAGCTGGAGTTTCGCTACTGTTCGCGCTGTGTGGGCTATCACTGCTTCTGCCAGGATCATATCAACAACCATGTGCATTTCACGGAGTGACGGCCATGCAGACCAAAGAAATGAAAAAAGACTATGAAGTTGCGGTGCTCGACCCGGCGGGCAACGTCACGGCCATTGTGCTCTCGGATGTGCCTGCGGCGGAGCGCGCACGGGCCGCGGCGCGTCTGCTGCGCCTGCCGGAGCTGCACATTGAGCAAGTCGCGTTCCTGACCGCGCCGCGCTGCGGCGGTGAGATCCGGCTGGAGATGATGGGCGGTGAGTTTTGCGGCAACGCGCTGCGCTGTGCTGGCTTTTATCACGCGCTGCGCACCGGCGCGCAGGGGAAAACCTGCGTCTTTGCCGAGATCAGCGGGGCCGAGGGCGTTCAGCCGGTCATGGCGGACACGGCGGCGGGGGAGGCGTCCACGGTGATGCCGCTGCCGCGCGCGGTGCAGCCGGCAGATTGGCCGGATGTGCCGGCCGTGCGCGTGACGTTCAATGGCATCACGCACTTCGTCATTGACCGTGCGCAGCCGGACGATGCACTCGTGCAGCGCGCCATTGCCGCCGCGCCGGAGGCAAGCGCCGTCGGCGCTCTGTTTCTCGACCGGGCGGCCGGCAGCATGCGGCCGGTCGTTTTTGTGCGCGAGACCGGCTCCTGCGTCGCGGAGACGAGCTGCGCCTCCGGCAGTGTTGCGACTGCCGTGGTGCTCACGGCGGATTTTGCCGACGGCATCACGGAGATCGGCATCGGCCAGCCGGGCGGCACGCTGGAGGTCGGCGTGCAGCGCGCCCATGGCGCGGTGACGGGGCTGTCCATTGGCGGCCCGGTGCGTCTGGCGCAGATGCTGACCGTCACGCTGCCGGATACGGCGGACGCGTCGTGTTAATTCGTAAACTATGCTTGCATATTGCCGCGCAATCATGTAGCATATTGTCAGATTTTGCGCAGGGAGTGATACGTGAAGTATCAAAAACTGCTGTTTATGGAGAGGAGAATATGTGATGAAATGTCCCCGTTGCGGTCATGAAATGACGCTGGATACCCATCGGAAGTATGCGCTGAATATGTGCTACGAGTGCGGCTATATCGAAGGCCGCCTGATCGACCCCGAGAAGAAGGGCGAGACGAACTTTGAGCGCATGAAGAAACTCAACTTCAACGAAATGATCGCGTTCCTGGCCAAAGGTCTGGAGCTGGACGAGGCCAAGCTGGCCGACTGGCTGGACGACGAGGTCAAGTGACCCGCACCACCGTATTTTACGCGCCGCACCCAATGCCGGGTGCGGCGTGTTTTTTTGCGGAAACAGGGAAGCGGATGGATGCATCCGACAAAGATTCTTCGAATTTTTCAACTTTTTTCGGCGAATGCGTGCCTTGACGCGCGTCGGATACGGGTGTTATCATCAAGCCATCAAACGCGAAGACACAGAGTAGTAAGCAGGAACGTCCTTTCAGAGAAGTGCCGGGTGGTGCGAGGCACAAAGCGTACAGACCTGCCGAACTGGCTGAACAGCGGCTGCGCTGAACGACGAGTAGGTGCAGACGGGTGCGCCCGTTATTGTGCAGGGATATGATGGTATCCCGGGAGAGTGCGTCCCCTGATTTCGGGGGCGAAGAAGAGTGGTACCGCGGAGGGTTTTCGGCCTTTCGTCTCTTCTGCCAGAGGGCAGGAAAGACGGAGGGTTTTCTTTTTTCCTGCCAAACCATCAGATCATTTTGCAGGAGGAACGAATCATGAAAACCCGGACCCAAACCAGAACCATACCCAAGACCCCGTTTTTTGTCGCCTTCTCGGTCGGCGCGGTGCTGTTTTCCGCGCACGCAGGCGGCGGCTTCGCGACCGGCAACCAGGCCAATACCTATTACGTCGGCCTTGGCTGGGCCGGCATCGTGTCGGCCATCGTGGCCATGCTGCTGCTCACACTCACGATGCGCGAGGCTATGATCATGTACAATTCCCGCGGCCTGACGAGCTATAAGCAGCTGTTCGAGACGCTCTACCATCCCTTTGATAAGATCGAGTGGCTGTTCGAGATCTTTTTCTACATCATGGTGCTCATGGCCGTCGCGGCTGCCATTTCGGGCGCGGCCTCCGCGCTGCGGAGCTATTTCGGCGTGAACTATTATCTCGGCGTCGTGGCCGTCGGCTGCCTCGTCCTGCTCCTGACCATTTTCGGCGCGGGCATCGTCCGCGCGGCATCCACCTATATGGGCATCGCCATCCTCGTCACCGCCATCACCATTTACGCCATCGGCATTTTCAAGAGCGAGGCGCCGCTGTTCACGGTGCTCTCCGCGGACTTCCGGACGACCGGCTTTGCCAATGTCCCCAAAGCGATCTTTAACGCCTTCACCTATGCCGGCTTCCAGTGCGTCACGCTCCCGACCATGATCGCCTGCGGCACGACCATGCGCAGCAAGCAGGGCTGTGCCAAGGCCATGTGGATCTCCTTTGCCATGAACGCCGTCGCGCTCGTGCTCTCCGTGTTCATGCTCATCTGCTGGCGCGGCGTCTACACCGCCGTGGACGGCGGCACGACCATCCCCACGCTCACCGTCTGCAACGCCATGGGCATCCGTGCCCTCACCGCAGTTTACGGCGTGTGCCTCATGCTCTGCCTCATCTCCACGGGCGTGACGACGATCTTCGGCTTCGTCGCCCGCTTTGAGAAGCTGCCGATGTTCCGCGGCATCCAGTCCGCGCCGGTGCGCAGCGCCATCGTGTCCGCGTTCATCATCATTTTGTCCATGTCCATCTCCATGGCCGGCCTCACGAACATCATCAAGTACGGCTATGGCTACTGCGGCTATCTCGGCATCGCGGTCGTGGTCGTTCCGTTCCTGACTGTCGGCGTGTACAAAAACCGCAAGTACATCCGCGAGCACGGTCTTGTGCAGGGCTTTGCCGCCGCGCAGCCGGAGACCGAAGCGGCCGAGGCTGCGGCGCCCGCCGCCATCCCCGCCGCGGCGAAATAACAAAGAGACACCTCACAGCAGCACTTGCCGCTGCGAGGTGTTTTTGCAAATACGTGAGATACATGCCTTATGGAGCCTTTATCGACCGCTGCACTGGCGTGTTGACAGGTTTTCGCACGCCTGCTATCATGGCAGTGCCGCGCAGAAATTCTGCTTGCGGAGATCACAGAAGTTATGGAGAAAACGACAGATGAAAATTTATGAATTGATGCACATGCACGGGGCGGAAACGCTGACGGATGGCCGCTTCCACTACGGGGATTGCGCGATGCTCGGCTGCTTTTCGTCGGCGGAGCGGGTGGCAGCAGCAATCGAAAAGTATCGCAGCATTCCCGGCTTTTGTGATTATCCCAACGGATTTGTCGTTTTTGCGCACGAAGTGGAAGAGCATGCGGTGCTCGTTTATCTGGCCAATGTCTACATTCACGATGCGGAATATGAATTTGAATATAGCCGGAACCTCGGTGTATTTAAAAATGAAGGTGATGCTCGATTTGCCGTCGAGGTTTTCCGGCAGGATAATTCCACGCGGTGGGAAGTAGATGGTTTGATTGTGGAGTGGAGTGTTGACCAATACACGCTGGATGAAATGAACTGCACAGACGGTTTCGAATATTGAGACAGTGAGTGACTCCGGCATTCCCGTACGGCCCGAGGTAGGCGCGGCTGCGGTGAAATGAGGCGAAATAACATATTACAAGAATCGCCCCGCAGCAGAGCTTCTGCTGCGGGGCGTATTTTTTTATGACCTTATTTATGCTGCCGGTTCCCACTCGACCGTGTCGAGCACGGCCAGCAGCTGGTCGCCCTTGTCCGCGAACCAGCCGGCGTTCGGATCGGCCCAGGCGATGATGCCGCGGTTTTTGCCCTGGAAGCTGAGAAACGTCCAGTTTTTGTCGGTGTCATAATACCCGGCAGAGACGCTGTCTCCGGCGAGCGTCAGCGTTTCTTCCTTCAGCCCCGTGCCGCACACACCGAAGCTGTCCGACCAATAGAGCTGCACGCAGCTGTCCGAACCGCTGTCCAGCCAGAGCTTTACGCCGAAACAGGCTTCCGAGTCGTCGAGCGTCCCCTCGGGGCAGACTTCATACTTCCAGCCATCCGGCACCTGCACGCGCAGCGTTCCGGCAGTCCCGGATGCAGTCACGGTCTCGGTGGGCGTGGGCGTTTGCTGCGGTGCGCCCGTTGTCTGAGTGCCGCAGCCGGCAGGGAGGAGCATCAGCAGCGCGAGGAGCAGTGCGGGGAGCAGTCGAGATCGTTTCATGGTCAGGCCACCTTTCTATATTGTTGTATGGTCAGACGGCCGCACAGTACAGATGTTCCCCCAAAAGCAAAAACGCCCCCGGCGGCCGATACATCGGCTGCCGGAGGCGTGGTGCGCCTGAAGGGACTCGAACCCACACGCTGAAAGCACGAGAACCTAAATCTCGCATGTCTACCAATTCCATCACAGGCGCAAACAGAAAGCGGCGGTGTTGGCCGCCGCTCAAAAGCCTCTATTTTGACACGGGGAGGTTCCCGAGGCGGAGCAAAACGCTGTATCCGCACACCGTCACAGACGGTGTGTTTATCTTACCACAGCCGTCGCCGTTTGGCAAGTGGACAAACGCAAATGGCGCGCAAAACTTTCTTTCCCGCACAAATTGACAACCGTCCGCAAACCTGCTATCATGCTCTGTCGAAAGCTTGATCTGGAGGGGTGCAGAATGCAGAAATATACGGCGTCGGTCATTACGGCCGGGTGCCTCTGGGGCCTGATGGGCCTGTTCACGCGCACACTGGCGACCTATGGCGTGGATTCCACGGGCGCGATCGTGCTGCGCTGCGGCATTGCGGCGCTGCTGTTCGCCGTCACGCTGCTCGTGCGCGATCCGAAGCAGTTTCGCATCCGACTCAAAGACATCTGGTGCTTTATCGGCACCGGCATCTGCAGCCTGCTGTTTTTCACGTATTGTTATTTTCAGGCCATCACGATCATGGACCTGTCCACGGCGGCGGTGCTGCTGTACACTGCGCCGTCAATCGTCATGATCCTCTCACTGGTCCTGTTTCATGAGCGCATCACGGTGCAGAAGCTCATTGCGCTCGTGCTGGCGTTTGCCGGCTGCTGCCTGGTGTCGCTCGTCGGCGGGGAGCACAAGCTCTCCACGGTCGGTATTCTCTACGGCCTCGGCGCGGGCTTCGGCTATGCGCTCTACAGCATCTTTGCCCGCTACGCGCTCGACCGTGGCTACTCGAGCAACACCATCAACTTCTACTCCTGCCTGCTGACCGCCATCGGCGCGGTCATCATCTGGGGCGCGGCGCAGCCGCTCGGCGTCATGTTCGGCTCGTGGAAGGGCTTCGGCCTGTGCACGGCGCTCGGCATCGTCACGTGCTACCTGCCGTATCTGCTCTATACCTTTGGCCTGACGGGGCTTGAGACCGGTAAGGCGTCCATCCTCGCGTCGTTTGAGCCGGTCGTGGCGACGCTGGTCGGCATCTTCGTGTTCCACGAAAAGCTCACGCCGCTGAGTGCGCTTGGCTGTGTGTGCGTGCTCTCGGCGGTCGTGCTGCTCAATCTCAAGCGCCGGCAGAAAGTCAACTGAATCCAACAAAAAACCGTCCGTTCCCGATCGGGAGCGGACGGTTTTTTTGCGTATGGAATTTATTTGTTGTTGTAGGCTTCGATGCCCTTGGCCAGCAGCTCCATGGAGCGCTTGAGGTCGTCCTGATTGATGACATAGGCCATGCGGATCTCGTTGACACCGGTGTGCGGGGTCTTGTAGAAGCTCTCGGCCGGGGTGAACATGAGCGTGTCGCCGTTGTCGTCAAACTCCTCGAGCATGAACAGCTGGAACTTTTCCGCGTCGTCCACGGGCAGCTTGGCCATGACGTAGAACGCGCCCTTCGGCTCGGAGTAGATGACGCCGGGGATCTTCTTGAGCCCCTCGACGAGCGTGTCGCGGCGGGCCTTGTATTCCTTGCGCACGGCGTCGAAGTACTCGGGGCCGACGGTGTAGAGCGCAGCGGAGGCAACCTGGTCGATCGTCGAGGCGCACAGGCGGCCCTGGCACCACTTCATGGCGTTGTTGTAGAGCTCCGCATTGCGCGTGATCACGCAGCCGATGCGCGCGCCGCAGGCGCTGAAGCGCTTGGACACGGAGTCAATGACGACAACGTTGTCCTCATAGCCCTCGAGCTGCAGCAGGCTCATGAGCCTCTCGCCGCCGTAGACGAACTCGCGGTACACCTCGTCGCCGATGATGAACAGGTTATGCTCCTTGGCGATGTCGGCCATGAGCCGGAGCTCTTCCTCGGTGAGGATGGTGCCGGTCGGGTTGCCGGGGTTCGTGAAGAGGATGGCGCGGGTGTGCTCGTTGATGCACGCCTCGACGCGCTCACGGATGGCGAACTTGTAGTTTTCCTCCGGCGTCGTGGTGATCGGGCGGATGGTCGCGCCGGTCAGCGTGACGAACGTGCTGTAGTTGGGGTAGAACGGCTCGGGGATGATGATCTCGTCGCCCTCGTCGAGAATGCAGCTGAGCGCGATCTGCAGCGCCTCGCTGCCGCCGGTGGTGATGAGCACCTGCTTGTTGGTGATGGGTGCGTCGATCTTGCCGTAGTAGTTGACGACCGCGTCGATCATCTCGGGCACGCCGTCGGACGGGGCATAGGCCAGGACCGGCTGGCTGAAGTTTTTCACAGCCTCAAAGTAAGCCGCGGGGGTGGCAATATCGGGCTGGCCGATGTTCAGGTGGTAGAGCTTCTTGCCTTTTTTGGCAGCCTCATTGGCATAGGGCGCGAACTTGCGCATGGGCGAGAGGCCGCATTTTTCGATCTTGCTGGAAAATTTCATGTTGCTCCTCCGTTTTTATTTGTATTTTGGTTCTTTTTTGCTCTCAAACACATTCATGATAACGCATTTTTTCGCAAACTACAACTGATTTTTTTGGAAAAATCAGGCCATAAATTTAACAATCGCGTCGCTCTGCGCGTCGCTCGGCGAAGCGCAGAGCAAAGGGCCGCCGCAGCGTTGCGCTGCGGCGGCCGGTGCGTATTTGGTTTCGATGCAGGCTCAGACCTTGAAGTCCACGGAGGTCGCGCCCTGATCGTCCTGCTCGAAGGTGTAGTCCTTGCCGGGCAGGATGGCGTTGAGCAGAATGCCCACGATGGAGGCGACGGCCAGACCCGACAGGGACACGACGCCGATCTGGATGCTGCCGGAGTAGGTGATGCCGATGGCGAGCACGAGGATGAGTGCGGCGATGATGACGTTGCGGGTGTTGGTAAAGTCGACCTTGTTTTCGACGACGTTGCGCACGCCGACGGCGGAGATCATGCCGTAGAGCACGAGGGACACGCCGCCGATGGTGGCCGTCGGCATGGCGGACACGAGGGCCGCGAATTTCGGGCAGAAGGACACGACGATCGCAATGCAGGCCGCGATGCGGATCACGCGGGGATCGTAGACGCGGGACAGGGCGAGCACGCCGGTGTTCTCACCGTAGGTGGTGTTGGCCGGAGCGCCGAAGAGGGAAGCGAGGGTGGTGGCCAGGCCGTCGCCCAGCAGGGTGCGGTGGAAGCCGGGGTCGACCATGAAGTTCTTGCCGCAGGTGGAGGAGATGGCGCAGATATCGCCGATGTGCTCGACCATGGTGGCCAGCGACAGCGGCACGACCGTCAGCACGGAGGACCAGAGGATGCCGCTGTCGACCGGGCCGGCGAAGAGGTGGAACACGCTGTTTTTCCAGAAGATCGGCAGGCCGAACCACTTGGCGCTGCTGACGGCAGCGGCGACGGAGGCGCGCTCCGCGGGATCAACGATGAGTGCGAAGATGTAAGAGCCGAGCACGCCGAGCAGGATCGGGATGATCTTGGTCATGCCCTTGCCCCACATGTTGAAGCCGATGACGATCAGGATCGCGACGACGGCGACAAGCCAGTTGGCACGGCAGTTGGTGATGGCGGAAGAGGACAGCGTCAGGCCGATGGCGATGATGATCGGGCCGGTGACGATCGGCGGGAAGTAGCGCATGACTTTCTTGACGCCGAAGATCTTGAACAGGGTCGACAGGATCACGTACATCAGACCGGCGATGGCGACGCCGAAGCAGGCGTAGGCCAGCAGGTCGTTGTTATAGATCGCGGAGCCGTCGGCGTTCGTGCCGATGGTGCGCACGGCATTGTAGCCGCCGATGAAGGCGAACGAGCTGCCGAGGAAGGCCGGGACCTTACCCTTGGTCAGCAGGTGGAACAGCAGCGTGCCGATGCCCGCGAACAGCAGGGTCGTTGCGACGTCGAGGCCGGACAGCGCCGGGACAAGGACGGTTGCGCCGAACATGGCGAACATGTGCTGGAGACCCAGAATGAACATTCTGGGTGCGCCGAGTGTACGTGCGTCGTACACCGGCTCGTTACCGATGGGTTTTTTGCTCATAGATTTTTTCCTCCCGTGAAAATTTAATCTATTCTTTATCCTCTCTCGAGGATGCAGACACTGTTTTCTCCGTCCGTCTCCTGCAGGCGGACGGCCACGACCTCGCTCTTGGCGGTCGGGATGTTTTTGCCGACGTAATTGGCTTTGATCGGCAACTCGGAGTGGCCGCGGTCGATCAGGGAAAAGAGCTGGATGCGCGCCGGACGGCCGAGCTGCATCACGGCGTCGAGCGCTGCGCGCGCAGTGCGGCAGGTGTAGATGACGTCGTCGACCAGCACGACGGTCTTGCCCGCGATGGGGAAGGGAATATCGGTCCGGTTGAGCACCGGCGCGTCCGCGACCGTGGACAGATCGTCGCGGTAGAGCGTGATGTCCAGCTCGCCGACCGGCAGCTGCACACCGTCGATCTTCTCGATGTTTTTTGCGAGGCGGCGGGCCAGCGGCACGCCGCGCGTGCGGATGCCGATCAGGCACAGGCTGTCGGTGCCGTCGTTTTTCTCGAGGATCTCATGCGCGATGCGCACGAGCGTGCGGTCGATGGCGGCCTCGTCCATGATCTTTGCCTTGAATTTCAGCTCCACAGCGATCCCTCCTCCGGGCATAAAAAAACACCCTGTCCGGATACAGACAAGGCGGCAACACGCAGGGAGACCCCGCAAAGATTCCATTGACCGTGACACCTTGCCGGTATCTCGTACCGACTTAAAAATATCAGCTTGCACAGCATACCACCGTATCTCGTGCTTGTCAACAGCAAATTCATATTTTCGTCACAAAAACTTGTCCCTCCCGGTTTCGGCGGGAGGGACAGAATACATGATTTTGCGGTCAGGCTTTTTTGAAGCTGTCCTTGAGCGCGACGGCGCGGTTAAAGACCAGGTGCTCCGGGGCAGAGTCCTTGTTGTCCACGGCGAAGTAGCCGAGACGCAGAAACTGGAACGCAGCCGGAGCCTCGGCGCCGGCGAGCATCCGCTCGACCTTGCAGCCGGTGAGCACGGACAGCGAGTCCGGGTTCAGGCACTCCAGATAGTCCTTGCCGTCGCCCTCGGGGTCAGCATCGGCGAAGAGGTTATCATACAGGCGCACCTCGGCGTCGGCGCAGTTGTGGGCATCGACCCAGTGGATCGTGCCGCGCACCTTGCGGCCGTCGGGCGTGTTGCCGCCGCGGGTCTCGGGGTCGTATTCGCACAGGACCTCCGTCACGTTGCCGTCCGCATCCTTGACACAGCCGGTGCAGCGGACGATGTACGCGCCCTTGATGCGCACCTCGTTGCCGGGATAGAGGCGGTTATACTTCTTCGGCGGCTCCTCCATGAAGTCGTTGGCCTCGATCCACAGCTCATTGGAGAACGTCACATCGCGCGTGCCGGCGTTCTCGTCCTCGGGGTTGTTCTCGATGGCGAACGTCTCGCTCTGTCCCTCGGGATAGTTCGTGATGCGCAGCTTCACCGGGTGCAGCACGGCCATGGCACGCTGGGCGTGGAGGTTGAGGTCCTCGCGCAGGCAGTGCTCCAGAAAACTGTAATCGACCGTGGACGCGACCTTGGACACGCCGATGCGCTCACAGAAATTCCGGATGGAGGCCGGCGTGTAGCCACGGCGGCGCAGACCGCACAGCGTCGGCATGCGCGGATCGTCCCAGCCGGAGACGTAGCCCTCCTCGACGAGGCGGCGCAGCTTGCGCTTGGACATGACGGTGTAGTTGATGCCGAGGCGCGCAAACTCGATCTGGCGCGGCTTGCACGGCACGGACACGTTGTTCACGACCCAGTCGTACAGCGGGCGGTGATCCTCATATTCCAGCGAGCACAGCGAGTGCGTGATGCCCTCAAGCGCGTCCTGGATCGGGTGCGCGAAGTCGTACATCGGGAAGATGCACCATTTCGTGCCCTGGCGGTGGTGCTCGATATAGCGGATGCGGTAGAGCACGGGGTCGCGCATGTTGAAGTTGCCGGATGCGAGGTCGATCTTCGCGCGCAGGGTATACTTGCCCTCCGGGAACTCACCGGCGCGCATGCGCGCGAACAGGTCGAGGCTTTCCTCGATCGGGCGATCACGCCAGGGGCTGACGGCGGGCGTGTTCACATCGCCGCGGTATTCGCGGAACTGCTCCGGCGTCAGCTCGCACACATAGGCAAGCCCCTTCTTGATGAGCTCCACGGCGTATTCGTAATCCTTCTCGAAGTAGTCCGAGCCGAAGAAAAACCGGTCGCCCCAGTCAAAACCGAGCCAGTGGATGTCCTCCTGAATGGCTTCGACGAACTCGTTGTCCTCCTTGGAGGGGTTCGTGTCGTCCATGCGCAGGTTGCAGATGCCGCCGAATTTCTCGGCCGTGCCGAAGTCGATGCACAATGCCTTGCAGTGGCCGATGTGCAGGTAGCCGTTCGGCTCCGGCGGGAAACGGGTGTGGACGGTCTGACCGGCGAAGCGGCCGCCCGGCGCGAGATCGGCTTCGACAAAGGCTTCGATAAAATTTTTGGTATCTTCCATAGTGTCATGTCAACTCCACATAAATTTGCAAAGGTATTATACACGATTCATTTTCTGTTTACAATATCGAAAAAGAAATATATAATTCAGGCAGATTACAAGATAACGGAGGTGCGGGTACATGTATGACCTGCTCATCATCGGCGGCGGCCCGGCGGGGCTGTCGGCGGCCATGACGGCGCGCAACCGGAATCTGTCCGTGTGCGTGATCTGTGGCGGCGCGGCCGACAGTGCGCTGCATAAGGCCGGCCACGTCACAAATTACCCCGGTGTGCCGGACGTCTCCGGCCCCGCGCTGCTCGAGACCATGACGCAGCAGGCGCGTGATCTTGGTGCGGACATCCTGCGCGAGCGGGCACTCTCGGCGATGCCGATTGGCAAGACATTCGGCGTCTCGGCAGGTAAGGAATTCGTGGAGGGCAGGGCGCTTCTGCTTGCGACCGGCATTGCCCAGCGCGGCACGTTTCCCGGGGAAACGGCGTTTCTCGGCCGCGGCGTGAGCTACTGCGCCACCTGCGACGGCATGCTCTACCGCGGCAGGCGCGCAGCGGTCATCGGCCTGGCGGCGGACGCCCCGGCGGAGGCGGAGTTCCTGCGGGAGATCGGCTGCGACGTGCACTATTACGACGGGAAAAAGCACCGCTTTGAGATCCGCGGCGCCGAGCGGGCGGACACGCTCGTGGTCGACGGTGCGGCGGAGCCGGCGGACGTCATCTTCGTCCTGCGCGCGGGCTTCGCGGCCGACACGCTCCTGCCTGGCCTTGCCACGGAAAAGGGCCACATCGTTGTGGATGAAGCATTTGCCGCGAGCATTCCCGGCGTTTTCGCGGCCGGAGACTGCACCGGCGCGCCCTATCAGATCCCGGCGGCGGTCGGTGAGGGCAACTGCGCGGCGCTTTCGGTCGTGCGCTGGCTCAGAAACGCTTGACAAACGGCGCGGCAGGGCCTATAATTTTCCCATCCATTTGCGAAGAAGGGGAGGAGTAGTCTCCCGGCGGACGTCAGAGAGAAGGCGGTTGGTGCAAGCCTTTCGGATGCCGGAGATGAAGGTCGCCCCGGAGCAGCCGGCCTGAACGGAGTAGGGCGGCCGGGTTCTCCCGTTACAGAGACAAGAGTGTCACGCGTCTGCGTGGAATTCAGGTGGTACCGCGGTTTCGATCGCCCTGAAACAGTTCGTTTCGGGGCGATTTTTTTGCGCCCCGGCAATCTTAAAGGAGGAGGAGCCATGAAAGAGCTTCCGAAGGTCTACGACCCCAAACAGGTCGAGAGCAAGATTTATGACATGTGGATGCGCGGCGGCTATTTTGCCGGCAAAGCCGATCCGGACAAAAAGCCGTTTTCCATCGTCATGCCGCCCCCGAATGTCACCGGCCAGCTGCATATGGGCCACGCGCTTGACGCGACGCTGCAGGACATCCTCACGCGCTATAAGCGCATGCAGGGCTATGCCGCCCTGTGGGTGCCCGGCACGGACCATGCCGGCATCGCCAC
>ERZ1673697.368-NODE-368-length-72035-cov-32.545457_pt1 | contig 72035 bp, 63 predicted proteins | sample MGYA00580227_ERZ1673697 | MGnify/ENA primary metagenome ERZ1673697 (study PRJEB41218, sample SAMN15661759) | gut metagenome | host: Homo sapiens | place: Canada: London | collected 2015-08-20/2019-03-30 | study: EMG produced TPA metagenomics assembly of... | reverse complement strand
AGATCATCTCGCTGGAGGAATTCCAGCAGTGGCTCCGCGACTCGAAAATATGAAAACACGCTGCCGGTAAATGCACCGGCAGCGTATTCTTTGTCTATAGCGGAGCAGGAATTGCAGCGGCAAAGCTTCATCGCGAAAGAATTAAGCCTGCCATATCCGTTTTGCCTGCTCAAACAGCCAATCAGCACGAGCGTCTATTTTTCCCTCGGTCCATTCCGGCTCTTTTAATACGTCATGGATGGTAAGCAGACCGCTGGCGCATAACTCAAGTCCAGGATTTGCTGTTCCTTTTCCGGCTTTCTTTACCGTCCAATTCGCATCCCGAATCGACGCATTGAGCGGCTGTGGAATAATTGCGAGATTGCCAAGTGTAAGTAAGCAGGAATCACGTTCCTTCGCAAGCTCCTCCGTTTCGCATGGCGCCCAATTGTTTCTCCATTTCTTCGGCATGAGATGCTCCAAGCTGTAACCTTTGAATCCCAAAAGAACCATTGCAGCGTTTACAGGCTGAATTGCCGATTCCATCATATAAAGGACGCCCTTTGATTGCAAATTGATCAATTTGGATTCTTTGAATCCCTGCAGCAGTTCACGATCATCCGGGAAGTAAGTCGTCACATCGCCGCTTCTGGATAGTCTCTCTTTTAACGTTGCGGCATCAAGTACATTGTTGAGAATCAGAGATGCAAACAAATTGTTGCTGTTCTTTGTTGTTGCGCGAACAATCATCCTGCGCATAATATAGCTTTCCAATACCGCAAATATTTCATTGCGGCTATCCGGATTTTGAATCTCTTTGGCAACGTAAAGGACATATGGAATCACAGTCGTATTCTTAAGTCCGAATATGATTACATTCATGCGTTCCATACCATAGGCGGAAGGGATACTGCGTTCACAGGAATCTGGGCGGAACGTTTCTGCAAAGCATGCTGCATAGTCAGCCATATGCTTCAACACCACATTTTTATCTTTTGCGCAGTATTTGTCTATAAAGTCCTGATAAGACTTTGCAAGATGATCCACCCTGGCATATGCGATTTTGTCCGAAACAGAAACCGCATAGTCTCTGTTTTGAATCAGGAGTTGGAAATATGCGTCGAAGAAAATATCAATGAGTGAACGCTTGATACGACCAGTTTCAATTTCCTGATCCCAATACTGCTTGCACTCTGCGTCTTTTTCAAAAACAGAAACCCAGTTTTCTTCGTATTCCCGGACATTGTCACGGCTGTAGAAATAGTTCTTCAGAAGCTCTGCCGTCGTAAGGCGCACACCCAACGAGTTGATCGTATCAAAAACCTGCTGTTCATCCTCGCTATCTACCAAGTCAACAGAGACAAACTGAACATTCTGCTTGATAACGTTAAGATTGATCCTTGCAGGATCAGCCTTCTGCATAAAGAAATTGTAAGCCGCAATAATGGACGACGGCGGTGTTGTGTTTTTGATTTCTCCGGCCGTATTCTGGCTCGTTACCAGTTTGAACGCGGCGCTGTCGTTTCTGCCGTGCTGCATGGCAATGTCTCCATTTGAGAAACGGAAGTCATGATCAAAATATCCGTTGCAGCCCACTTTCAGGCAGAGAACCTTAAAGAACAGGATCAGCGTTGTAAGCCGCTGCTGACCATCAATGATGATCTTTCGACTGGAAAATGCGTCTGTCATATTTGGCGTCTCGCCATTTTTCAAAATGATAGACCCAAGAAAATAATGCCTTTGCGTATCCGACACATATTCCATGTCCGTAAGAAATCTTTCCCACTGTTCTTCCTTCCAGACATAAGCGCGCTGGTAAAACGGCACCTCAATCAGTCTGGCCCCATTAAATATATCGTTAATACAGACTTCTCCGGCTTTCATCTTTCTCTCCTCGTTTTCAATACAACTTTTTATTTATTTCTGAATTCTGCCCGGTCAGAGATTTTTCCCAACCGCACTAGACGTGCGGCTAAGCTGCCCTCCGAGCGTTTGAAGTAGGCGCACATTTCCTTTTTGCTGCCTCCGGCATCGAACATCTGGCAGAGGACTGCATCGTCCGCATCGTTCCAAGGCTTGCCCGCATTTTCGGGCTGCGGCTTCGGCGGCTTTCCTGGAAGCGCCTTCAGAACACAGTGAAAAGCCCGAATGATTTCTGCTTTGTTGCACACATGATCTTCCGGCAGAACCTCGCCCGTCAGCGGATCAACGCCGTCTGCCAAGCCGGATAACAGTTCTTTTGCTCGTTGCAGATCCATAAAATAGCCTCCTAACCATTCTCCCACTCATCCCACGCTTCATCCTCGTCCTCATACCAGTCCGGGTTATCTTCCCAAAGGTCTTCCGGATTATCATAATCATCCCGGACGCTTCCGGAATTGCTGCTGCCCGATGTACTCGGTGGTGTCCACGGAGAGGCAGAGTTTGGACGTCCGATGGGCGTTTCATAATATGTAAAGGCATAAATGACTTCTGTATACTCTCCCTTTGGCTGATGAGAGTGACAGTATGCTACGGTCTGTCCCTCACTGTTATACCAATGCAGGATTTTGTATCGTCTATGGACATCCATGCTGTCATAGAACTGACACTTTTCAGTTTTGCTGGGTGCGCCGAGTGACGTGTACTTCAAGCAGCTCACGGGCATACCATCCACGGGCAGTTTTCCGGAATACTGATCCTTCAGACTTTGCTCCCACTTCGCGGCATTCTCCGCAGCGATGCGTTGACGCTCGGCTTCCTCGGCGGCGTCTTTCTCCGCTTTATAGCTTTTAACGCGGGTTTCCAGCGCGTCAATATTCTTCTGCCAGCTCGTGTCATATTGCAGTGTGATGTTCGCCAATTCATCCTGCCCGCCTGCGTAGTCCGTCCTGTCTTTGTACATGTCGGCGTACTTGCAGTAGACGGACAGCGATGCCGCATCCCGATAGCCGGAAAGCTCCGAGAAGTCCTGCTCGGCAGAAGTGTAATTGCCGTTTGACAGTTCTTGCAGGGCTGCTTCATAAGCTGCCGCTCTCTGTTTGTTGCGGTCCGAGACGGAAATAGAGATACCAGCAATCACGGCTACTGCCAGAACAGCCGCAATGATCTTCCCCAGCGGGAACGGCTTCTTTGACAGCGTAGATTTCTTTTCGGTTATTTCTGGCTCCGTTGGCGTCTGGCTGACGATCGGCGGTGTGATTGCCGATTGTACAGTCGGCGCAGACTTCTGCGGATTTTCAATCGGTGCGGACTGCACAGGCGGAACTGTGCGCTTCGATTCAGTCGGTGCTGACACGTCTGCCTGCTTTGGAGCAGGATGCTGCGGCTTTTTGCGTTCCGGAAAGGCTGTCCGTTCAGACTTGCGGAGCACAAATTTCGCCTTCTCCGGCGGATATGGCGCATTCTGTGTGCTGCAAACGAACACCTCTGTCACCCGAGCAAGCTTTTCTGCTTGATGATCGCCGATCGGAACGACTACAAAATCGCCTGCTTTCAGCGAAATTCCCCCGGTCAGATAGGCATATGTCGCGCCATCCTCCTTGAACTGCACATTGCAGAACTGATAATAGCTTTCGCCAGCCGGCTTTGCCGGTGTACTGACGGGCGGTCTTGCAAGTGCACAGGCAGGTGGCTTTGTGCGTTTTGAAGAAGGTGCAGCCGCAAGGACCTGTGTATACCGTTTCCTCCACTGCTCATCCAGACAGGGATTTTTCAGTGCAAGATCCATACAATGCCGCGCCAGCGTTTCCTCCCCACAATCCCGACAGATCTCCAGAACATTGAACTGCAATCTGTCGAGGTACGCGCTTTCAAAAAGCTGTGATACAAACCGCTCGTCATCCAACGCAACCAAAAGCGGAAGCGCCTGATTGTCCGTTGGAGACTCCAGCCAGTCCCAATCCGGGAGAAGTTTTTCGGCAGTTTTGGCATCGGTTTTCAGAGACGGTTCTGCGATGTCCAGAAGCCGCCGCCACATCTCCATCCCTTTTTCCGGGTCGTCTGCAAACACATCATCCAGAACACGTTCCCACGACAATTCATCGAAATCCTCGGCGGTTTCATGCGGGACTTCCTCCGGGTATTCGACCAGTAAAATCTCGCGGCAAATATCCTCGTAATCCGGAAACTTGCCCTGCGCCAAGAGACGTTTGGCGCGCTCCACGTCTGGGTGCAGCAGCACCTTGTTCTGCCAATGGGTGTGATAGGCTTCTTCCAGCGCATTTTGATAGTCCTGCGCCTCGCCCATTTCCTCATCCTTTTTCCCGCCGAAGTAGGCATAGGCAGAAGACAATTCGGAGAAAAGCTCGAATAAGCCGTCCGGATCGACGTGGTTATAATAGTCTTCCACCGGGCGCGTCGAGAGCAATTCCGTCCAGAACGTGCCGCAGTCCGCTTCGGAAAGGGCTGCTTCTTCGCGGAACAGAACGCCGCGTTTTGCATCGCGCATGATCTCGTCTGCGCTTTCACCCAGATTCAGGTCATTGGTATTATGCAGGAATGACCGCAGTTCCTCCGCCTTTTTCTCGTCCGGCAAAGCTCCCGCGTGCTGGATTCCGGTGGAAATGTTGTGCAGCAGCACTTTTCCGAGAAGCCGCGGGAGCGCGATCTGCCCGGGCGCGATCTGATTCAATGCTTTTTTCAGATCGTTCCACGTTTCGGGTAGGTCAACATGATAGACGAAGGAGAGGGTCAACGTGATCTGTGCCGTATTCTGTGACTTTTTTGCCGGTGTCCTTTGCAGACTCCCAAAGTCTCCGCACCAGCCGCATTCCCAAGATGCCCCGCGTATCATAACCGGACTTCCGCACCACGGACAGCGCATATTGCTCTCACCCCCTTTTTATCGGAATTACTCAACGCCCAATGCCTTATATACCGCGTCCTGTGCACTCTAGTAGAAAATCAAAAAAGCCAAATGATATTAGCAATTATCTACCCACATTTCGCACTGGCTCATGACAGTCTGAACGGCATCATCCATGCCCTCTGGCGGATATTTGTGCTTTTTCAGCAGCCTTTTGACCAAGCGCCGCATTCCAGCTCTTGCACTTTCTTTCTTTTGCCAGTCTATTGTGCGGTTTTTACGAAGCAAATCCGTCAGTTCCTTCGTGATTGCAATAAGCTCATCATGCTCGTAAAAGTCCTTGATTGCTTGCGGCTTCGTGAGAGCATCATAGAAAGCAAGTTCGTCCGCTGTCAATCCGAGTTTTTCACCCTCGGCGGCAGCAGCGGCAATGTCTTTCGCCAGCTTGAGTAATTCTTGAATGACTTCCTCGTTGGTCAGCATTCCGTTCAAATAGCGGTTCATTGCGCTCTGAATGATTTCGGAGAACTTCTCAGACTTGACGATATTTGTTCGGCGGTAAACAGAGACCTGTTCGGAAATCAGTTTTTTCAGGAGTTCGACTGCAAGATTCTTCTCCTTCATGTTTGCCACTTCTTCAAGGAACTTCGGATCGAACAACGAAAACTCAGTCTGGACATCAGAGAAAAGGTTGATAACGCCTTCGCTTTTGATACTGTGCTTCAAAAGCTCGTTAATGCGCTCATTTACTTCCGGAAGCGTAAACTTCTTTCCGGTACCGCCTGAAACCAAGCGCACGGTCATTGTTCTTACGGACTCGAAGAAAGCTGCCTCCATGCGAGTTTGCTCGTCTACCAAGCTGCTGCACAGCGAAAGTGCCTGCTTGAGAAGCAGGGCTTCTTTGATAAACACATTCTGTGTCTTCTCATGGTCGGGAAGCTCGTACTCTGCAACACTCTTGCCGAGTATGAAGTTCACTCCGCCGCTGATGAGCTTCGCCCTGTCGAGGTCGCTTCCGGTCATGAATTTCTCATAACTGAATCCGTGGAACAAATCTCTGCAAATAGAGAGCTTTTCAAGGAACTTCGGATATGCAGCCTTGCTTACATCTGTATCACCATAGTTCTTCTTGTCTCTGGCAGTATAGTCGTTCATTGCCTGTTTCAGTGCAGCCGCAATACCGACGTAATCGACAACCAAACCGCCTTCTTTATCTTTGAAGACACGATTGACGCGGGCGATAGCTTGCATCAGGTTGTGTCCAGCCATCGGCTTATAGACATACATCGTAGCAAGGGAGGGAACATCAAAGCCGGTCAGCCACATATCCACGACGATGGCGATTTTCAGCGGAGAGTTGTTGTCTTTGAATTTCCGCGCCATATCGTCCTTATGCGCTTTGTTGCCGATAATCTCACGCCATTCTTCGGGATCGTTATTGCCTTGCGTCATGACCACTGCAATCTTTTCCGTCCACGCTGGGCGTAGCTCAAGAATGCGCTTATAAATCTTCATTGCTATGGGACGCGAATAAGCAACGATCATCGCCTTGCCGGTCAGGATATTCTCACGGTAATTCTCGTAATGGTCAAGAATGTCATTTACCAAGGAATTGATCGTCTGGTCGGCACCGAGGATTGCTTCCATCTGACCGAGTTCCTTTTTGCTCTTTTCGATGACATACGGATCGGCGTTATCAGCCATAATGTCATATTCATTGTCGATCAGATGAAGAGTGTTTTCGTCAAGTTTCAGGTGAATCACACGGCTCTCGTAGTAGACGGGTCTGGTCGCGCCGTCTTCAACTGCCTGTGTCATATCATAGATGTCGATGTAATCACCGAAGACCTCTCGTGTACTGCGGTCTTTTGTGGAGATCGGTGTTCCGGTGAATCCAATGTAGGTCGCATTAGGAAGCGTGTCTCTTATAATGCGGGCAGTGCCGATAACGGTTTTCGCCTCTACTTCGCCGTTGTCCTTCTGCTTGACCACAACCTTCTCATTGAGACCATATTGCCCGCGATGCGCTTCATCAGCCATCACGATAATGTTCCGGCGTTCCGAAAGAGCTTCGTTGCTTTCTTCAAACTTCTGCATGGTCGTGAAGATTATGCCGTTTGCCTGTCTGTTTGCAAGCAGTTCTTTCAGATTCTTGCGGCTCTCAGCGTGCTGCGGCGTTTGCCGGAGGAAGTCCTTGCAGCGGGCGAATTGTCCGTAAAGCTGGTCGTCCAGATCGTTACGGTCGGTAATGACAACGATAGTGGGGCTTTCTAACGCTTCTTGCAGATAATGAGCATAGAAGACCATAGACAACGATTTTCCGCTGCCCTGTGTATGCCAGAAGACGCCACCCTTACCGTCCGTCACGGTTGCGTGTTTTGTAGACTCAATCGCCTTTTTGACTGCAAAATACTGATGATACCCGGCGAGTATCTTGAAAGTATTCTGTCCATCCACATTAAAGCAGATAAAGTTCTTCACGATGTCAAGGAAGCGGGTCTTCTCAAACAGACCTACAAAGAATGTGTCAAATGATGCGTGTTGCGTATTCTCGTAGCTGCCGTCAGTTGTTTTCCATTCCATAAAGCGGTCTTCGCCGGAAGTGATTGTGCCAGCCTTTGAAGTGGTCAAATCGCTCATGACACATACCGCATTATAAATGAACATAGAGGGAATCTCATACATATAGTTCCGGAGCTGACGGTATGCTGCGGAAGCGTCGGTTTCTTCGCGGGACGGAGACTTCAACTCCACAATGACGAGCGGGAGACCATTGACAAAGAGGATCACATCCGGTCTTTTTTCGGAGTTTTCAATGAAAGTCCACTGGTTCGCAACCGTGAACTTGTTATTGGCAGGATTTTTGAAGTCTACAAGGTAGACAAGAGTAGAGCGTTCTTCACCCTTGTCATAGTATTTTACCGGGACTCCGTTTTGGAGGTAGTCCATAAAGACCATGTTCTTCTGCAAGAGCGTTCCGGTTTCAAAGTTCTTGAGTTTGTAGATTGCCTCCGTCAGAGCGTCCATAGGCAGGCTCTTGTTGATTCGCTGCAAGGAAGGCAGCAGAACATCCTCATAAAGCGGCGAGTGATAATCGCGCTCCACGTCCGGTCCATAGACATAGTTATAGCCCAGTTCTTCATTGAGAAGCTGCAAAACAGCATTCTCATAATTTGATTCGGTAAAGTAGCCTGCCATATAACTTTCCCTCATTGCATGATAGTTTCTTTGCTCTAAATTTATAGAAGTAATTCTTTTGTAATTGCGTTTGCCAATGCTTTGCTTTTCTGCGCAGACATTTGTGGTTGTAAGGTTCTGGTTATATCACGGACAATACGGCTAATTACAGAGTCCTTTTGCCACCAATCAATAATTGACATATTGTCTTTCACAGCAGTAATAACTGCGGCTGCCAACTCTGGGGACTCTGGAAGATACCTGTTGACGATACCATCAACGTCAGGAGTCGGCTCCGCCTTTTCGGGGTTCCCACGCAGCAACTCTACACGTTTTTCATCCAATTCAGTTGGCATATCGTTTTCAAATTTCTCGTACATTTCAACTTGGCCGGGTTCTGGGAGTTTTCGGTTTTGCAAATATGTTAGCTGATGCTCCAGTTCAGGGAACAACGTTGCTTCGTTTATATTCAAAAAGTCCAATTCTTCACGGATACTGGTCTTTTTATCAGCCGGGATAATAAATGAAGTTTCCTCAAAGGCACTATCCAAATTACAACGTGCTTTACGTACAAGAAGATTTTCAGTTTTCTCTGTGTCCTTAATTATTTTAATTGCGGTCGGGATAATAAATGCACCACTTTGCCTTGTCAGGCGTTCGTTGCTATGTGCAGAAACAACAAAGCTATTATTTTGGATAAGCTGAATAAATCTTTTGTAGTCATTTCCCCTTAATGAGAATTCCTCATCTGACTTAATAATTGACCTCTTGCAAAGCTGCTCAAATAGTTTGCCCACGGTGAAATCTTCGGAAAAATCGATAAAAGGCAGTGCGCAGGCTATTCGAACCTCTAATTCTGCCAATCTATGGCCATAACAATATCGGTACGCAATCTTCCCATCACGGGAGATATATTTTCCACGGCCATCTTTTCCTTGCACATATTCCTCACAATTTTCAGTGGCAAAATAAAGTGCGACCAACGGATTAAGTGTTACATCAAGTAGGCGCGTTCCTAGTCCATAGTGCTGCAGCTTTGTGAGGATTTCGAAATCAGATGTACACTCTCGAAAATCAAATGGGCGTTGTCGTATAGCCGTTTCTATAGCATCAAATTCATACTTCAGCGCATCGTTTCGGAATACATTTGGACACATTCCCCACAAAGAATTTTTCTGACCTCGAAAAAACCAGTACGAAGACAGCGAATATTCAGACACTTTTGTATTTCGTAAATCAAAAATTGCTTTTATGTAGCTACTGACAGAATTTATTCTATGAGGAACTGCGGTGTTTTCCACCTTTCTCACCTCTGTGTATGAAATGATGCCGTATAAACGATAATTTAGCGGCTTAGATGTCGAGGTCAGAAACATCCAACTCGCCAGACATCAGCCTCGGTAACAGTGCCTCCCTCAGTTCGGCAAGTTTATCATTTTCAAGTAAATTTACTTGGTACTGTTTCATGAGCTGTCCAACAAGGGTCTCGAACTTCAAAAGAGTCTCATTATCCGGGATTAGAATTGGTACTTTATTCATGTCACCTTGAGTTATAAGTGGTTGAGTTGAACCACGATTCATAGCCCGGTAATCGATTCTTTGAAGAATCTGAAAAGTGTACTCGTAGAAGGCACTTGTGATAACCAACGTGTTGTCGGAAGCCCAGCAAGGCGAATTGAAACGCTGAACCACACCATGTGTTCCCACTCTGCCAGTAACAAGTATTTTGTCAGTATGGTTAGCCTCGGTAGTATATCCCATTACCGAAGCCGCTCCAACAATCGGAATGATTGCGTTATCTGTTTTTTCTGCTGATTTGACTGGAGGACGCTTTCCACTCGTAATATCAGCAATGCCAGCCAATGTACCTTGTTTCCAAGAGGGAGGACATGAGCCGTCCGACAGGATAAAGTCCTCAAACCAAGCTTGATATATTGAAGATGCTTGCTCCAATAAATTATCGTTTACCTGTTTGTTATTCTTGATCTTCTCGTCTATCGGTTCGAGTATCGAAACAAGGTAATCCTGCTGTTTCCTTTCTAGCAGAGGGATTTCCATGTTTCCAAATGTCTGTGCATTTATATTTCCTCGTGTACTTCCAGTGTTGAAGGATTGAACCCAGTCATTGTATTGTTTCGACCTGCAATAATACTTCACATACTTAGGGTTCACTTTCTCGGGATCTATACTGAACTTAATTAAGAATCCAGCATATACAAACACCCCGTCACTTCCGTCGTAAAAGTAGTTGCGCCCCGTACTTCCTCCGGTTCGTGCAAAAACAATGTCATTGGGTTTAAGGATGTACTTGTCTGAATTAGGAGCATCGACGCTCTTTAGCTCACTTAGGTTTAATGTTCCATCGTCAAAAATATCTGTAATTCTAAGGTAAGTAGGAAGGTCTGCCTTTCGCTCGACAGCGGAGGCAGCTATTCCATACGCTCCTTTTCCTCCTATGGAGAGGTCATTTAGTTTGGCAAATAACATAATGCCCACCATCCTATCCGATGTATTTTCTATGTGCCAGCTTCACATTCTGTTGTTTCACCATTGCATAGTGCATGGTGGTGTCGATTTTCTGATGCCCTAAGAGCTGCTGGACTTGCTCTATGGGCATTCCTTTGTCTATGGCAGTAGTAGCCAGTGTACGCCTGAACTTGTGAGGGTGAACCTTCGGAATATTCAGACGCTTTCCCAGCTCACGAAGGCGTGTCTCCACTCCGCCGATCATCAACCGGTCAAAGGGTGCTTTCAAGGAAACGAACAATGCGGGGTTTTCATCCGTTCTGCCCTCAAGGTAGTTTTGGAGGTGGATCTTCGTCCTTGCATCGAAGTAGACCAATCGCTCTTTATTACCCTTGCCGATAACAACGCATTCGCGTTCGTTGAAGTTGATGTCTTCGCGGTTTAATGTGACCATCTCCCCAACACGCATTCCAGAGGAAGCCAAAAGGTCAATCATCGCCAAGTCCCGTGCTGTTGTGCAGTTGTCACGCATCAGCTCTAACGCTTCATCGGTGTAGGTGTCCTTGACCACCTTTGCAGTTTTTACCTTATGGATCCGTCGTACCGGGCTTTTTACAATGAAATCCTCGTCCTCAAGCCAAGAAAAGAAACTGGACAGAATCCGACGGATATTATCTATGGTCACTTTGCTCGACCTGCGCTGAACCTGATAGTTGGTCAAATAGCGGCGCAAATCATCTGTGGTGATCTGTTGCACAGCCTTTCCAACTCTGGAAATCAGAGCCTCAATCGTCTTCCGGTAGTAGCTCAGGGTTTTCTCCGAACAGCCTTCGATCCGCTTTGCCGTGATAAATGCTTCGACTGCATCTGATTCTTCTGCTGGGATTGAGCCACTATCATAGGTGATCGTTGCCCCAACTAATGTCTCAGTCATTGCATCCCGAAGGTGCATGAGCTGTTCGTTGTTGAGATACGGAAGCATTTTTCGCTGTATCTCCGTGATGAGTTGTTCTGTCATTGTCGTGTCTCCTTTCGAGGTAAGAGAACGACATTCAGTGGCAGTCCCTTTTGTAAAACTCTCGCCACTGGTGAGAGTTATTGATGATGACTACGGCGCTATTGCTTCCTTGATACCTTGTATATCCGTGACCTTTGCGCCCCGCAAGCCTCGATTTTTCCTTCATCCAGCATGTGCTTGATTAGGTGTTGAGTTGAGGCAATCGATAGACCCAACTGTTCAGATATTTCGTTTCTGCTTGCTCCCATGCTGACCGAAAGAAATTGCAATAGCTGCTGTTCACGCATAGATAGTTCGGGCTTGATGGTGAGTGGAGCCTTATCGCTTTCTTGTTTCTGATTATCGAGCAAGGGTGCAAATCTTTGTTCAAATTCCTTCAACTGATCAATGGTAACAAGATTTGAAAGCGCGATTTCTTCTTTGTTAGAATCCCATTTGTGTTGAAGCCGGACAACGGCGAACGGAACAATTATTGCACCAATGATTACTCCCGCCCACTCTGCAAATGCACTAATGGCATCCCAGTTGTTGTCAAGTTCCGGTGCATAGGTTATTCTAAATCCCATGCACCACAGAACAAAGGCAATAAGAATCTCCCCAAATACTATCCATGTCACAACGCTTTTGAATATCCTCTTCATTGTTTCTACCTCGACACATCTAAACGATAATTTACAGCGGCAACTTCGCACAATTTTTAAGGCAGAGTTTACGGATAACCCCGAACTTGAAAACATAACACAGATACCGTTATCTGAATTGTGCCATGTTGTCACTAAGGGAACGACACCTACCACGCTTGGCAAGCCTTTTGTTGAAAGTGGAATCAACTTTATAAAGGCTGAATCAATCTTAGACGATCATTCCATAGACAAAAGCAAGTTTGCTTTCATTGACGAAGAAACAAATGCGCTTCTAAAACGCTCTATAATCCATGCCGGTGATGTAGTTTTCACTATTGCTGGTACACTCGGACGCTTCGCTTTGATTGATGAAAATGTTCTTCCTGCAAACACCAATCAAGCCGTTGCAATAATTCGTGCTGATCTCGAAAAAGTTTTACCTGAATATATCTACACTTGCTTTATTGGCGAATGGCACACCGATTATTATGCGAAGCGTGTACAACAAGCTGTTCAGGCTAACCTGAGCCTCACAACAATCAAATCGCTGCCTATCCCGTTGCTCGACGAAGCAAAAATGAGTGAATACCTGAGTCTCATACTTCCACTGATAAAGGCAATCAAGACAAATGAAGCTCAGAATGAAAAGTTAGCTGCATTAAGAGATAATTTGCTGCCGAAGCTGATGTCCGGCGAGATTGATGTCTCCGCCGTCCAGCTCTAAGCCGCTAAATTATCGTTTACCTTTTCGTTTGCAATAATCTTTGCATCAATAGAGGAAAGAATTGCAGCTATCACTTTCTGCTCTTGAATCTCTGGACACCGGATAACACATTTCATCAATTCTGGCTGGCGCAAGCCAATTACGGTCGTACCAGTGGCACGTCCATCCAATTCGCTTTGAAATTCAGGGGTAGTCATGTAGTAATAGATAAAACGTGCATCGTATTCAGGCTTAATTCTGACACAGAATAGACGTTGACTAAGAACAATCTTCTCGTCGCTATCCCAGAAGAAAATCTGTCCAAATGGAGCCTCTGATGTAATGAGAATATCGCCGCGCTGAACTTCATCCTTCATCCACTTTCGATACAACGATTCGTCAATATATCTGATAGTTTCAGCCTGAACGATGCGTCCGGTTTTGATGTTTTTCGCGGATAAAGCTCTATATCCTTGTTTGCACCAATCACCACCAAGTTTTTTGGGCGTCTTGCCTCGATAATCAATAACAAGCTCTGTGATTTCACCAAGCGCGAAGTGGTTCCACTCAGATGTCATATCCAATCGCCCCCAAACGTTCTTTGATCTGAGCTTCAAGCTCATGAGACTTAGTGAAAAGCTCAGACAGTTCAGAAGTCAGACGCCCCATTTTCTCTTCAAACGGCTCACCGTCATCTTCCTGTTCCTCAATACCAACATAGCGTCCCGGAGTGAGAATGTAATCCTGCTTTGCAATGTCCTGTGTAGTGACAACAGCACAGAAGCCCTTTTCATCTTCGAGTGTTCCATCAACGAAGGCATTATAAGTATCGGCGATTTTCTTGATGTCTTCATCCGTCAGTTCGCGCAGCTTCCGCGTAACCATAGTGCCGAGCTTCCGAGCGTCGATGAACAGCGTTTTGCCTTTTTGCTTCTTGTTCTTTGCAAGGAACCAGAGCGATACCGGAATCTGCGTTGTGTAGAAGAGCTGTGTCGGCATTGCGACGATACAGTCCACAAGGTCAGCGTTGATAATGTTTTTGCGAATTTCGCCTTCACCGCCGGACTGCGAGGAAAGCGAACCATTTGCAAGAACCATACCGATACGCCCATTCGGGGCGAGATGCCAGATCATGTGCTGCAACCACGCGAAGTTTGCATTTCCGGCAGGAGGCGTACCATACTGCCAACGGACATCATCAACGAGTTTATCCGCACCCCAGCCGGAGAGATTGAAGGGAGGATTTGCCATAATGAAGTCTGCCTTGAGTTGAGGGTGGCAGTCGTTAAAGAACGTGTCCGCATTAAACTTGCCGAGGTCGGCTTCAATACCGCGAATGGCAAGATTCATCTGCGCCATCTTCCATGTGGTCGGGTTGGAGTCCTGACCAAAAACGGAAATCTTGTTGATGTTGCCGCCGTGATTCTCGATGAACTTTGCAGACTGAACGAACATACCGCCAGAGCCGCAGCATGGGTCATAAACACGTCCATTAAACGGCTGCAACACCTCAACAAGGGTACGCACAACACAAGAGGGAGTATAGAACTCACCAGCAAGTTTACCTTCTTGCTCAGCAAACTTGGAGAGACAGTATTCGTATGTACGACCGAGAATGTCCTTGCTGTTCCCATGCTCGATCATCTGAATATTGGTGAAGAGATCAACCACCTCGCCAAGACGCCGCTTGTCCAGCTCAGGACGGGCAAAGTTTTTGGGAAGAATGTCCTTTAGGCGCTTGTTTTCTTTCTCAATACTGCGCATTGCATCATCAATTACCGTGCCAATTTCCGGTGTGTGAGCGGCAGCAGCGATCACGCTCCATCGTGCATTCTCTGGGACAAAAAAGATGTTTTCGGCAATATACTCATCCTGGTCTTCCTCAAATCCATCGCCTTCTTCAACCAGTTCCTTGTACTTCGCCTCGAAGCGATCAGAAATGTATTTCAGAAAAATCAGTCCGAGAACGACCGACTTATATTCTGACGCGTCAATATTTCCACGCAAGACACAAGCCGCGTCCCAGATTTGTTTTTCAAAGCCAATATTGCTCGTAGTTACCTCAGACATAAAAACCTCCTATACATCTTTACAGTCATATTATTACATTGTTGTCAGAGTGAAAAATAATTCGCTTTATCACTGTATCACAATCATGCATGGCTTTTTAAATTTAGTGCAGTCTAACGTCGAACCGTACCTTCGGTGAAACTGTCTAAAATATACCTTTGTATTCAATGGTATGTTTATATAATTGTATCAGCTTTAAGCGATAAATGCAAGGAATTGGAGAAATATGTGACTTTGCATCTTGAATCTTCTGCGTTCCAAAAGACCAGTTGAGCCTTCCCCATTTCTCTGCTACAATTACAATAAGAAAAACGCAACGGAGGTTTTTCCATGATCCGTGAAATCTGCAAAGACGAATTTTTCCTGTCCCAGAGGGCGGAACCCGCGACGGCGGCTGATTTGGCAATCGCGCAGGACTTATTGGACACGCTGGCCGCGCACAAGGATGGCTGCGTGGGCATGGCGGCGAATATGATCGGCGTCAACAAGCGCATCATCGCGTTCGACAACATTGGTACATACATGGTCATGTTCAATCCCGTGATCGTCAAAAAATCCGCGCCCTATGACGCGGAGGAGGGCTGTTTGTCTCTGACCGGCACACGGAAAACGAAGCGATACCAGACCATCAAGGTGCAGTGGCAGAACGAGCAGTTCCAGACGCGCATCCGGACATTCACCGGCTGGGCGGCGCAGATCATTCAGCATGAAATTGACCATTGTGAGGGGATTTTGATATGATTTTGTACTTTTCCGGCACCGGAAACAGCAAATATGTCGCCAAGCGAATCGCAGACGCGCTGGGCGATGCGCTTGTGAATCTGAACGACCGCATCAAGGCTTCCGACACTTCGCCCGTCGAAACCGGCGAGCGAGTTATTATCGTCACGCCGACCTATGCCTGGCGCATTCCGCGCGTCGTGCGCGACTGGCTTCTGAAAACGGAGCTGCACGGCGCAAGGCAGGCTTGGTTCGTTATGACCTGCGGCGGCGAGATCGGCAACGCCGACCAGTATAACCGTGAACTCTGCGCAGAAAAGGGTCTTGCCTGCATGGGGACGGCGCAGATCGTCATGCCGGAAAACTACATTGCGATGTTCTCTGCACCGCAGGCGGACGCTGCACGCAAAATCGTCGCTAAGGCCGAGCCGAACATCGACCGCGCCATTGCGGCGATCCGGGCAGGGGAGTGCTTCGCGCCGACGCGGAACAATCTCTACGACCGCTTCATGAGCGGGCCGGTCAACCCGATTTTCTATAAATTCTGCGTCAAAGCGGATGCGTTCACTGTCTCGGACACCTGCATCGGCTGCGGGCAGTGCGCGAAGCGCTGTCCGATGAATAACGTCACGCTGAAAGACGGCAAGCCGGTTTGGGGCAAAAATTGCACGCACTGCATGGCGTGCATCTGCTACTGCCCAAAAGAAGCGATCGAGTACGGCAAAAAGAGCGTTGGCCAGCCGAGGTATCGCTTTGAGGCGCTGTAAAGAGAAATTTCACAGAAAATAATCAACGATAGGGGAGGGTACTTATATGCTGTTTGCGATTTATCTTGCTATGACCGGATTGTTCGTTCTGCTGGGCGTTGTGTTTGCGGCCGGAAAGGGAACCGGGTTGATCGCCGGTTATAACACAGCTAGTGCCGAGGAAAAAGCAAACTACGACAAAAAGAAGCTCTGCAAGGCCATGTCACGGCTGATGTTTGCGCTGGCCGGCTGCTGGCTGGTTACTGCGTCGAGCGAGATTTTCAAGAAAATCGCCTTGCTGTGGATCGGGCTGGCGCTGTTTCTTATTGTCAGTGTTGTCGGGGCTGTGTATGTTAACAGGGTAACGAAGATCGAGAATCATGGTACGAAAATTTGAAACTCAGGATCTGGACGCCGTCATGCAGATCTGGCTGCAAGCCAATCTGGACGCCCATGCGTTTATCCCGGCGAGCTTTTGGGAAGCGCATTTTGAGATGGTGCGTGATCTGCTCCCGCAAGCGGAGCTCTATGTTCACGAAGACGCTGGTACCCGGCAAATCGACGGTTTCATCGGTCTGACGGAGAACCACATTGAGGGGATTTTTGTTGTAAAATCCGCGCGTTCCAAGGGCATTGGCAAAGCGCTGCTGGATTATGCGAAGTCGCGCAAACCGCGCTTGGACCTGAGCGTCTATCAGAAAAACGAGCGGGCGCTTGCGTTTTACCGGCGTGAGCAATTCGTTGTGCAGTCGGAAGGCATCGACGGGGATACGAACGAAGCGGAGATTCAGATGCTCTGGACACGGCAGGCGCAGAGAAATTGACGGAGGACGGTCAGTCGTCCTCCGTTTTGTCAATCTGTAAGCCGGTCCCGCAGATCGTCTTGTGAGCCCGAAAAGACTTGTCCCACGCCTGTAAATCAACCTCTCCGATCGCCCAAGCATCCAGTTGTTCTTTTGTGTAGTTCTTCGCGTTCACGCTGTGAACAGTCTGGTAAAAAAGTTCGGCCATCTGTGCGCAGTCGGAAGGTTGATACTCTCGAAGCTGCATATTCCGCCCTCACAAAGCTTAATTTGCTTCATTATAGCAAAATACGGTACGAAAGACAAACTCGTTCACAGGATGGGTTCCAGCTGCTCAAGTCTTGGGGGCGCTTTCAGAAAGTGCATTTTCTAACTCACACAGAATTTCTGCCAGCTCCGGCGTCAGACGTTTGCGGCACTCCTGCCGCAGTTCCTCCGGCACGCCGTAGAACGCCTCAGCGATGCTGCCGGTGATGGCGGCGAGGGTATCGCTGTCGCCGCCGAGGGACACCGCCGTGCGGAGAGCGTCCTCAAAATCGCAGCTCTCCAAAAATGCGGTGATTGCCTGCGGTACGGTTTCCTGGCAGCTCTCTACATGATGATAGGTGGGGCGAATCTCATCGCAGCTGCGGCTGAGGTCGTAGCCAAACTCGCGCTCCACATACGCTTTGATTTCCGCTTTGTCGTGACCCGTGCGGGCGAGAAAGATGGCCGCGGCGGTGGCCTGTGCGCCCTTGATGCCCTCCGGGTGGTCGTGTGTCACCTCGGCGGTGAGCCGCGCCAGACGCAGCGTTTCCGCCATATCTGTTGCAAGCCATGCGGCAGACGACACCCGCATAGCGCTGCCGTTGCCGTAGCTCTGGTAGGGCTGCGGGTCATCCTCATAGAGCCAGCCGCCAAAATGGGTGCCATAGCCCCGGTCGGGGTAGGCGCGGCCCAGCTGCTGCATCTCCCGCACCAGTGCCGCTTTGATAGCGGCATCATCCTGTCCACGGCTGCTGAGCAGCGCCTTCGCCACCGCCAGCGTCATCACCGTGTCGTCGGTAAAGTCGGAACGGCGGCTGAACAGGGGGAAATCCTTCGCCTTATAGTTGTTGCAGTCAAACTCGTAGGGGCTGCCCACGATGTCGCCCAAAATCGCTCCGTACATACGCTTACCTCCCTCTTTTCTGCACGTCCTCGTCGATGCGGCGCTTCCAGTCGGCGCTGAGCGGCCGGGCGGCGCGGACGCTGCACACGGCTTCGCTGATGACCTCGTAATTGAGCGCCGTGCCCGCCTCGTCGCAATTGTAGTTCACCGAGCGGTCCGCACCGATGCCGAAACGTGCCGCCTCCTTGGCCGCGTCGATGTTTGCGCCGAGGAATAGGAATTCCCAGCCGTACTTCTCCTTCTGCCGCTCAATCATGCGGCGCACATGCTCGTAATCGTAGCGGCGGCTGGCGTTTTCGTAGCCGTCGGTGGTGATGATGAACATCGTCTTTTCCGGCACATCCTCCCGGCGGGTGTACTTATGGATGTTGCCGATGTGGTGGATGGCGCCGCCCACGGCGTCCAGCAGCGCCGTGCAGCCGCAGGTGAAGTACTCCTTCTCTGTCAGGGGCGGCACCTCGCTCAGCGGCAGGCGGTCATGGATGACCGTGCTGTCGTTGGCGAAAAGCACCGTGGAGACCAGCGCCTCGCCCGCCTCCTTCTTTTGCTTTTCAATCATGGAGTTGAAGCCGCCGATGGTGTCCGCCTCCAGCCCAGACATAGAGCCGCTGCGATCCAAAATAAAAACCAATTCCGTCATAAAAAAGCCCTCCTTCGTTTGTCTGTGCTCACATTGTAGCGCATCCGAAGGAGGGTTTGGTCGCCTGACAGGCGACATTTAGAATATCGACCGGTTCTTTTGATATTTATTCCAAATTACACTATCCAAATTCCTGACTGTCAAGTCAGGATAGCCGCTATCCTTTAGTTTTTTGACAGTTTCTCTGAACAGTATCTGGCACTCGTTATTTGGAACATCGGTGCCAAGGGCATTTTTTATACAGCGGTGAATATGAACATCCGGTTTGCATCGGTTAGGATCTCCTGCCATCATGAACATATAATTTACCCCGGCGTCTCCCATTCCTCTCACTGATCGCAAAACAATTTCAAGCAGAGCTTCCTTTTCAAAATTGCGAAAATCATCAAATGTATCCATGTTCAAGAGCTCATGTAATTTTGTTGCAATCTCATAGCATACTTCAGCCTTATTTCGACCGCTTAAGACTTGATTATTTTTTAGTACAGTCTTTGCAAATTCAGAGCAATCGCTAAATTCCTTTATGTGAGTAATGAAATCAGATAATGTATCCTGCCCAGCGTACAGATTACCTCCCATATATGTATCGGCATACCGTTGTAGAACAGGAACAGTCACTGCAAAATATTTAGTCCTCAATGAATAAACACAATCAAGAACACATATGGGCAGAGACTGATAACGCTCGCTTTTACGAACGCTTTTTAGCTCTGTTCCAAAGTTTTCTGAACAATATTGTGAGAATAAGCGTATTTGTTCATCTGTAATCATTTGTTGCTCACGCTCCTTCTATTACAAAAGTATATTTCTTGCCCATTCCGTACAGGCATCAGATTCTTTCAAACCAAGCTCTTGCCAAATACCTGCGTAGTACAATCCTCTATCAGGATTTTTAGCGCAATTTGATCTCTTCCCGTATATGTGCGTCTCATCATATACTTCATTCCTCGCCCAAGTTGCCTTTGTGGCACCTTTCAGAGTCAATACCCGCTTTTTATCAAAGCGCAGTACTCCTGCGCCAGGCTTGCTTTTATCCAAAGAAAGTCTTTCTGCTGCTTTGAAAATCACATTTGTTGAGTTGTCCGCCCTGCCATTAGACGAATGCGGATGCCACCAAACTTTTCTCTGTTCTTCAGGCGCAGAGATGATCTTTCCAACCTGAAGGTATCCCCAAATCACCTGGAGGTCTTTTCCCCGGTAAAAGTCACTACGATCCCGCAAATATCGGTATGTTCCGTTTTGATATTCCACAAAGTGAAAATTTCCGAAAAACAGGAAGATGTCTCCCTGTGCAACACCGATATTCTTCAAGTAAGCAGCCGCGGCATTTCGCTGCCCAAATGCGGGGAACCATCCGTCGATACGCTCCCTACGTCGCCCTAAATCTAAATCAGGGTCCAGATGACAGTGGTCTCCGCCCTTATATCGCAGATCTCGCAATATTTGAGAATACTGAATTCCATTGTAGTAAAGAGAATCATATGTATCCTCATCATCGCTGGGAATGGGAAACGAAACCATTGTACCATCTTCAAAAATGGGACTGACGATGCCGCCATTCGCAGAGTCAAAACCTTTTCGGCTGAGTATAATTTTCATTCCTCACGCCCCCAGCAGGCTCTGGTCGAACGCGAACAGTGCCTCGTTGATCTTGAAAATATCGTAGTCCCGCTGCATGATGAAATACTCGATAATGATGTCAAACTTGCTGCTGGGGCTCAGGGCGTAGCCCGCGCGGGCAATGAGGTCGCGCGTCTCGCGCAGATTCAGCTCCAGCGCGATGGCGAAGGCCACCGCCGTGGGCTTGGAGGGCTTGTAGTCCGGGTTGTTGCGGATCTTCGAGAACAGCTTGCGATCCACATTGGCCTTCTTGTAGACCTCAGCGTCCTTTTTTCCGCTGCGGTCGATGAGCTTCAACAGCGTCTCTGAAAATCCGGTGTCCAGATGCGCAAGCGCCTCGTCCAGCCCGGAGGCCGCCATGGGCACGTCCTCGTAGGCGGTCAGCATCCGGCTTTCGACGACGCCCATCCGGCGCATCCGCTCCCGGCGGGAATCGGTGTGGGCATCCACATAGTGGTCGTCGATGTAGGCAGCGATATCCGCGAACAGCTTGTTGCCGATCTGGTACGCCGCGCGGTCGAAAATGACGATGTACACCGTCATGTCGTTCTCAGCCAGAAATTCGCTGATGGCGTCCACCGCCACGCGGAGCGCCTGATCCTTGGGATAGCCGAAGATACCAGAGGAGATCAGAGGAAAGGCAACCGTCTCACAGCCGTGCTCCTTCGCCAGCGCAAGGCTCGTCCGGTAGCAGGAGGCGAGCTTTTCCCGCTCGCCGTACTTACCGCCGTCCCACACGGGGCCCACGGTGTGGATGATGTAGCGGCACGGCAGGCAGTACGCGCCCGTGATCTTGGCCTCGCCGGTCCGGCAGCCGCCGAGTGTCCGGCACTCTTGGAGCAGCTCCGGCCCCGCTGCCCGGTGGATGCAGCCATCCACGCCGCCTCCGCCCAGAAGCGTTTCATTTGCCGCATTGACGATAGCGTCAACCTTCATTTTCGTAATGTCGTTGCGAACAATGATAAGGGGCATCGTTTCACCACCAATCTAATAATTGGAAATCAGTTCAATACACTGTTGTCCTTCACTCTTTCAGCTTTGGACAGTTCCTCCCAATCTTCAAGATTGCCGCATCTGCGAAGATAATCGTGCCCGCCATCTACGGCACATGCTCCGCAGCTGCAAAATTTGAAATCGTGGACGGTTTGGCTCTCGATAATGTCTCCACATTTCTTGCACCTGATTGCGTTCCGAATAATTCTTGCCATACCCATTTCCTCTCTAACACGGCTCTCTGTGTACTGATATGCAAAATGCTCTGCCGCTTGGCAGAGCATTCGATTCATCACAGCTATACTGCCAAGGCTTATTTCAACACTTGACGGCGTTATTTATCGTTATTTTGTATGATAGCATATTGGGGCGCGAAAAGCAAGGAAACAAAGCGTGTGTAGAATTCTAACCGTCTATCCGGAGCGATTGCCACATACTGCGTACAGTGCGTATTCTTTGCTTATTGCGATGTAGAATTTGATCTGCGGTTCTCAGCGGAATATCATTGGGTCTCTTTGCCTCCACGAACAAAATACTTGAATCTTCGGACAATCAGAGCTACAATGCCAACACCTTATAGCGAGGACGAATTGAACGGAGGTTAGAGGATGAACTATGAAAGCAGTCCCTTTCGGGCCTATGCGTCAATCAGCGTTGATGACCTGAAAGATCAGGCAAACAGTCTTTTGAATCTTGTGACAGAGGAGCAGCGGCCGCTGCGTGTATTCATGAATAATGGCAAGGAGTTTTTTCTTTTTCCGCAGGATATGCTTGCCCCAATTTCTGATTCTGACTTTCGTCTGATCCTGCTGTCGGCAATGCGATATGCGATGCGCAGGAAAACCCATATGCCATCGGTGATCGCTGATTATATCAAGCGTCATCTTCAGCTTCTGGACGATAAGTTTCTCACGCTGGCTGCCGATGACATTCAGCGATACCTTGAAGACTACGCAGAGCACGAGGCGAATTCAGATCTTTGGCAAAACCTTTTAGACGCACTTGAAACAGAGCAGAGAGATCGCGCCGCTCGTCAGGCAAGGAAAATCAGACCTTGCCCGACCTGCGGAAAACCATTGGAAGTCATGAGTATTGCCGACAGCTGGCATTCACCTGGTGGGTTCGATGTGATCGCTCACTGCCGTGGATGCCGCTCTGATTACGAGTGGTTCTGCGATAAGGACGGCAGCATCTCAGATATGAAACAGTATTTCTTTGGATAAGGACAGATGATAAATGCAGAAACGCTTCCCGTTCTTTTGAGCGGGAAGCGTTTTTGACCACATGGATTACTACAGACACGCGTGGAACAGGCGGAAATGGGGGCTTATAAGAGGTCACGAGAGTAACGGAAAACGAGCGGAAACGATGAAAAATCATTGGAAACGTCCGAAAAAAGTTTTCGGTTCCTGTTTGGGACCACGAGGCCGCTGGTTCGAAACCAGTCACTCGGACCAGAAAACCCGCTGAAATCATAAGATTTCAGCGGGTTTTCTATGTAAATTATTCGATTTTTTCAAAAAGCTATTCTTTGCTTCTTGCGGCGCAGGATTTGCGCCGCGGGTTCGATGATCCAGAATTTGTCAGGCAAATAAAATAAGTGCAACGCCTGCGATTAGCAGAGCAATACCAACAACAAACTCTACCAGTCCGACTCTCTTTGCATATGCTTCATTCTTCCGACCATCTTGAAAGTCTGCCTCAAAACCGTTGATGAGATTATATTTCTTTTTGAAATAAATGAAGTATCCAAACAGTAGAAACGCCAGTCCCAGCACTACGGCCAATGCCTTTAGGAATATCATATAAACACCTCCGTAAATTCTGATTTGTTTCATTATAGCAAACGATCTGGCAAAGCGCAATCGCAGCCGCCCGACACCGGGCGGCTGCATCCCGTTCATTCGATCAATGTCTGTCGCCCTTCAGCCGCTTTAACTCCGCCAGCTCCGCTTTCATCTCTGCGATCAGCACCTTCAGCTTCTCCTCACATTCCTCGCGCGTATGCGCATACACATTTCGCGCGTGCTTTTTGCCGTCGATCCATGTCGGGGAGTAGCGCCCCTCAAACAGGTGGTCGTTGATCTGGCTGATGCAGCCCGTGCCGGGCTTGCGGCCCTTGCCCATGTAGGGCTGAAAATCAACGATGGCGGGCATATTCGCCTGCGGGCGCAAAACTCTGCGAGGCTTCTGGGGAATTGAAGAGATTTTTGAATTCATGGGGGCTTTTTGTCGAATTTGCGGCTTGTTTCCGGCTCTTTGTCTGTGATAAGATAGGCACACAAAGGAGTGTATTGCACATATGAAAGAAAAGCTGAAAATTCTGATTGCGAACGACGATGGGATCCGGTCGGAAGGTATTGCAAAGCTGGCTCGCGCCGCTGCCTCATTTGGAACGGTCTGGGTCGCTGCACCGGAACACCAGTGCAGCGGCATGTCTGTCCGCCTGACTATCTCTGAAAAGAGCCAGATGGCGGTCTACCGCTATGATTTCCCGGTTCCTGTGGAGGCCGCCTGGAGCGTAGACGGCACGCCCGCCGATTGTGTCAAGGTTGCGCTGAACGCACTGCTCCCATTCCGCCCGGATATTGTCCTGTCCGGCATCAACGACGGGCTGAACGCGGGTCTTGACGTCGCCTACTCCGGAACCATCGGCGCGGCGACAGAGGCGGCCATGCACGGCGTTCCCGCCATTGCATTTTCCATGCGCGACGGCAAATCCTTCGACGTTACCGATCACTACCTCTGCTCCGTTCTTGGCGAGCTTCTGGAGAAGCCGCTCGGCCGGGGCGAAATCTGGAACGTCAACTTCCCCACCTGTCCGCTCTGCGACTGCCGCGGCATTCTGTACGAGCGTTTCCCGGAAAAGCAGTCGTATTACGAAAACTATTATGAATGCGTCCGCGAGGAAAACGGTGTGCGCTATCTGTCGCCTGCTGCAAAGGTTTTGCACGCAGACGCCGTGACGGACGGCAGCGATATCCACGCGGTTCTGAACGGCTATGTTTCCATCGGCAAGGTGCGCTGCGCGCCGTTTTGAACATTTGTCTTTATACTGTGGACAGTTTCAAATTATTAAGCCGAAGTTAAAAAATGACATATTTCTTGCATTTGACTTCTTGTATTGTCTCACATGATGTGGTATATTTGCTTTGGTAGAAATACCAGTATCTTGCGGGGCTGCGCTGTGCGCAGTCTCAGCTCACCACCGCGGCACTGCCGCGGACACATGTTTCAGGAGGAATATAGAAAATGAAGAAGATCATTGCACTGCTCCTCGTGGCGGTCATGGCAATCGGCTTCTGCGCCTGCGCAGCCAAGACCGAGACCCCCGATGAACCCGCCACAACGGAAACCACGACCACTGAGGCCACGGAAACCACCGAAACCACGGAACCCGCAGCTGAAGAAACCACGACCGAAGAAACCACCGAAAACCAGCATTTCGACAAACTGACGCTTGAGTTTGTTCCCTCCAAGGACGCCGACGTCATCATCACTGGCACGAAGAACCTTCCCGAACTCGTGAAGGCTGAAATGTCCAAGCTCGGCTACGACATCGACGAAGTCGACATCACGGTCGGCACCAGCTACGACGCCACCGGCGAGGCTATGGCTGCCGGTTCCATCGATCTGGGCTGGCTGCCCGGCGGCACGTACGCGCTGTACTCCGACGATGTGGATGTCATCCTGACCGCTACCCGTAACGGCCTGTCCAACGACTCCACCAACCCCGCCGACTGGAACGGTGAAGCCAACGCCACCAAGAAGGATGGCCCGCAGGTCACCTACTACCGCTCTTTGATCTATGCTACTCCGTCTGCTTATGGTCAGGAACTCGCTGCTAAGGTCAATGCTGGCGAAAAGCTTACCTGGGAAGACCTCGACAAGGCAACCTGGGCTGTCCAGAAGACCTCCTCTTCTGCCGGTTACATCTATCCGTCCATGTGGCTGATGGCCAACTACGACGGCAAGAAGATCTCTGATCTGTCCAACGTCATGCCCATCGACTCCGGTTACGGCACCGCGTTCTCCTACGCTGCTGCGGAATCCGTCGATATCATCGTCTGCTACGCCGACGGCCGTAACGACTACGAAGCATCCTGGACGCTGCCCACCGACCAGCAGGACGAAACCGGCAAGCAGGGCATGGGCCGCTCCGACTCCATCTGGAACGAGATGAACGTCATCGGCGTCACCGAGGGCATCTACAACGATACCGTCGCCATCTCCAAGGAGAGCCAGTACTACACCCCCGAAATCGTCGCTGCCCTTCAGGAGTGCTTCATCAACATCATCGGCACCGATGAAGGCAAGGCCATCTTCGACGTCTACAGCCACACCGGCTACGCCAAGGCGACCGACGCTGACTACGACGGCGCACGCGCTGCTCTGCAGGCTGTTGCCGAGTAATCCGTCATCAACCAAATAACGTCCAAATGAATAAAGCGCCCCGCGTCAACGGGGCGCTTTTCGTTTTACAGATATCTCAGCAAAAGCACATCTCCGATATTCTCCATTCAAATCCTCAGAAAGAAAAGAGTCGCAGCATGATTGAATTCAAAAATGTGTATAAGACTTATCCAAACGGCTTCACGGCCCTGAAAAATATCAACCTGCAAATTGAGCAGGGCGAGTTTGTCGCCATCATCGGCCTTTCGGGCGCAGGCAAGTCGACGATTCTGCGCTGCATCAACCGGATGCACGATATCTCCAAGGGCGAGCTGACCGTTGACGGTGTCACGGTGGACTCTCTGCGCGGCAAAGAGCTCCGGCGCTACCGCCGCAAGGTCGGCATGATCTTCCAGAGCTTCAATCTGGTTTCCCGCAGCACGGCGATCAAGAACGTTCTGACGACAGATGTCCCAGATATGCCGTTTTTCCGGGTACTGCTCGGCATTTTTACAAAAAAGCAGAAAATGCGGGCATTAGAGAGTCTGGACAAGGTAGGCATTTTGGATAAGGCCTATACCCGCTGTGACCAGCTCTCCGGCGGTCAGCAGCAGCGCGTGGCCCTGGCCCGCACGCTGAACCAGAATCCGAAGATCATCCTCGCCGACGAGCCTGTCGCTTCCCTTGACCCCATCACGGCCAAGCAGGTCATGCAGGACTTCGTGCGCATCAACAAGGAATATAAAATTTCGATTCTGCTGAACATCCACCACGTGGATCTCGCGCTCAAATACTGTGACCGCGTCATCGGCATCCGCGCGGGCGAAATCGTTTTTGACGGCCCGGCCAGCACTATTACCCAGGAACAGATCGACGAGGTCTACAACGGCGCAAAGGCGCCCACCATGGGCGAAGGCGAGGGCGAGCTGCCGAAGGCTGCCAGAGCAGAGGGCTAAGCCATGGAAAACAACACGTCTTCTCTGATGAAGCTTACACTCTACGACCGCATCTTCAAACCCCAGACCGTAACGCTTCCCAATGGACATTCGGTCCAGCGGCGCAGAAGCCGCACGCCGGTAATCGTCCTTTTCCTGGCCGTTGCAATCTGGCTGTCTCTTCGCATGACAGGCTTTGATCTGCACGTCGTCATCACAAAATTCCGCAAGATGGTGGACCTCCTGGAGAAAATTCTTCAGCCGGACTGGTCGTTCTTCCCGAAGGTCGTTTCTCCTCTGATCGATACCATCAAAATGTCGATTCTCGGTACGGTCATCGGCTGCGTGATAGCGCTGCCGGTTGCGATTCTCTCGTCGAGCAACATCAACAAGAGCATTCCCGTCGTCTGGCTCATCCGATTCCTGCTTGGCCTTATCCGGACACTGCCGACTCTGATCATCGCACTCGTGTGCGCGCTGATCTTCTCGCTCGGCACGTTTTCCGGCACCATCGCAATCGCCATCTTTACCTTTGGTATCGTGGCCAAAATGCTCTTTGAGTCGATTGAAACCATCGACATGGGGCCGTTTGAGGCGATGGAAGCGCTCGGCGCGAACAAGTTCCAGGCATTCTGGTCCGCCTGCGTGCCGCAGATTCTGCCCGTTTATTTAAGCCACTGCCTGTACTGCTTTGAAATGAACGTGCGCGCATCGGCAATTCTCGGTTACGTCGGCGCTGGCGGCCTTGGTATCACGATCAACGAGCGCATCGGCTGGCGCGATTACAACAGCCTCGGCACGGTGCTGCTGTCGCTGTTCGTGGTCGTTGTCATCATCGACTTCTTCAGCGAATACCTTCGCAAGAAGCTGAGCTGAAAGGAGGCTGCAAGATGGAAAAGAAAGACAAAATCGCCATGCTGGAGCAGTCGCTTGACCGGAAGCTCACCACGCTTGAAATGTATGAAAACCGCCCGCGCAAGTGGATTTTGTACCTTGTGATTGTGCTGGCGGTCACACTGCTTGTCGGCTGGTCGGCAGACGACATCCACTTTACGGGCCTCACCGCCACCGGTACGGAGGTCGCCAAGGGTGTCCTCCACGGCGTGTTCCACCCGGACACAAATCTGTTGTTCGGTACCGGCGACTCCGATGTGCCGTATCTGCTGCTGCAAACCATTGCCATTGCTGTGCTCGGTACTATTTTCGGCGCAATTCTGGCCATCCCCTTCGCGTTTCTGGCCTCGTTCAATATCATGCCGAAGGCGGTTGCGTACATTGTCCGCATTCTGATTCTGATGATCCGCACCATCCCGTCCATTGTCTGGGCGCTGATGTGGATCCGTGTGACAGGCCCGGGCGCCGCCTGCGGCGTTATCACGCAGTCGGTCTGCTCGATCGGCATGATCTCCAAAATGTACATCACGGCCATCGAAGATCTGGATACGCACATTCTCGAAAGTCTGGACGCCATGGGCTGCACGCCGTTCCAGAAAATCCGCTACGGCGTTCTGCCGCAGCTGACGGCAAGCTTCATCTCGACTACGATCTACCGCTTTGACATCAACCTCAAAGACGCCACGACGCTCGGCATCGTCGGCGCGGGCGGTATCGGCGCGTCGTTGGTGCAGTGTCTCAACTCCCGCCGCTGGGGTATGGTCGGTTCGTTCGTCTGGGGCCTGATGGTGCTTGTTCTGATCATCGAACTCATCTCCACGCGCATCCGCAGAAAGCTTGCGCACGGCGAATAAAAAAACTGGGGGCGCTCTGAGCGCCCCCAACGTATCCTCAAGGGCCATTGCTATGGAAAAGAAATTGACAATCTACTATACCAGCGACATCCACGGCTGCTTCTCGCCGATTGATTATGCCACCGGCCTGCCGGCAGACTCCGGCCTTGCCAACTGCATGGCGCAGTTCCGGAAAGACGGCAACACCCTTGTTATCGACGGCGGCGACACCCTGCAAGGCAGTCCTCTCACCTATTATCTGAGCCATGAAGCGCGCGATGTCACAACGCTCCCGGCCGCGCTTTTAAACCTCGGCGGGTATGATTTTGTAACGCTCGGCAACCATGACTTCGACTATGGGAAACAGACCATCGAGCGCTATCTTGCCGCTCTGAACGCCCGCTGCCTGTGCGCAAATGTGGAGGGTATCCGCGGCGTGGAGAAAACGGCCGTTGTTACCATGGAAAATGGGCTTCGCGTCGGCCTGACCGGTATGATTACGCCCTTTGTCACACAGTTTGAAAGCGCAGAGAATATGGCCGGCATCACTGTGACCGACGCATTTGCCGCCGCATGGTCCGCACTTTCCGAGTTGCGGCACAAAACAGACCTCACCATCTGCATCTACCACGGCGGATTCGAAGCGGACGTCAAAACAGGAGAAATTCTCTCACAGACCAGCGAGAACCAAGGCTGCCGTATCTGCCGGGAGCTTGGGTTTGATATTCTGCTTGCAGCGCACCAGCATATGCAGGCCGAAAATCTTCAGATCGGCGGGACGTATACCTGCCAGCCGCCGGAAAAAGCCGCAAAGTTTATCCGCATGGACGTAACGGCCGACCGTGGAAGCGTCCATGCCGTCTCCCAGCTGATACCGGCAGGATCGGTCGCGCTTCCGGCTGCCGCAGACGCACTTCAGAGTGCCGAGGCACAGACTGCCCGCTGGCTCGATACACCGGTTGGCCGGCTCGATGTGCCGATTCCGGCAGAAGATCCTCTGACGCTGGCGAAAAACGGCTCCCTGCTCGCAAACCTCATCAATCAGGTGCAATTGGAAGCTTCCGGCGCGGATATTTCTCTCACGAGCCTTTCCAATCGTGTGGTTGATTTTCCGCAGGATGTGACCGTCCGTGCCATCGTCTCGGCCTACGCATTTCCCAACACGCTCCAGACCATCCGCGTCACAAGAGCTGTTCTGACGGCCGCGCTGGAACGGAGCCTTTCCTATTTTGATTTTGCGCCGGACGGAAGCCTTTGCATCAGCGACACATTCCTGCGGCCAATCATCCAGCATTTCAACTATGACTATTTTTCCGGGCTTACCGTCACGGCAGACCTTTACCAGCCGGTCGGCCGGCGCGTGCGGTCCATCGTCTACCAGGGCAGAGAGCTGCCTGATGATCAGACGCTCACGCTCTGCCTCAACAATTACCGCGCCTCCGGCGCCGGCGGCTACGGCTGCTACAAGAGCTGTCCGCTTGTGTCGGAAAATTTGACAGAAATCTCTGATCTCGTCACACAGTATGTGCTGCAGCATCGCGAGATTACCGTCGACAAAACCAAGTGGCTGCAATTTTGCAGCGATTGAACACAGAGCCGCATAACGCGGCACAGGAGGAATGAACTATGGAAAACAACGTATTCAAGGTCGTCTTGCTGCAGGCGCTTCCCGCGTCCGGCAAATCCGAAGTCCGTAACTTTATGGCGAACATCGAGCCCGAACGGCTCAAAAAGGAGTTCCACATCGGCGAAAACCTCCAGCTCGATGATTTCCCCTACGTCCATATGATGCGCCGCATCGACAATGAGCTCGAAGCTATGGGCCAGGCCAGACTCTTCTATCCGGGCGAGGAGCCCTTCATTGACGGAAGAGACTGGGGCACGCTCTGCTGCCTGTTGAACGAGGACTATCACGATCTGCTCAACCGCAACGTGCAGAAGCCCGATTCCTGCGCGCAGCTGCTTTTTGATCGTTACGACAGAGCCGGTCAGATCGTCGGCATTGCGCCGCGGCTCGGAAAGCTCCCGGAAGAAATCCGCAAAAAACTGGCGGAAAAGCTGGAAGCCGAGGCGGCCGCCATGCTGAAAGAAAAACAGGACGCTTATCCCGACTCCTTTGACGGCAAGACCATTATCATTGAGTGCGCGCGCGGCGGACCGGACGGCGCGTCGATGCCGCTGACAGGCTCCGACGGATACCAGTATTCGCTTCCGATGTTCTGCCCGGAAATTCTGGAAAACGCCGCAATCCTCTACATCTGGGTCACACCGGAGGAGTCCCGCCGCAAAAATGCCGACCGCGCCGACCCCAACGATCCCGGCTCGAACCTGCACCATGGCGTGCCGCTGGCCGTCATGCTGGGAGAATACGGCTGCGACGATATGGAGTATCTTGTAAACACGTCCGAGCAGAAGGGCACCGTAACTGTGAAGGCGCACGGAAATACCTATCATGTGCCGATCGGTATTTTTGATAACCGTGTGGATAAGACCTCCTTCCTCCGCGCAGAGCCGTCCGCCTGGGATGCAGCACTGGTAGAAGATGTGACATGCGCCATCCGTCAGGCCACAGACACCATGTGGGCCGGTTATCGGAAATAAAGCAATGCATCACAAGCACAAACCGCCCGCCGGAAATTTCCGGTGGGCGGTTTCGTTGTATGGCAGATTAAAAGCCGAAGCAGGCACGCACAGCGTCCGCGTAATCACCTCTGCAAACCAGATATGACGCAGCATGATTGCCTCGGAAAAAACTGCCGGCATTTTGAAAAATACGAGGACGCAGGGTACTCTTTTTTGAAGTCTCTGCTGTCAGTCATGCTTGTGATCCTCCCGAATTCCGATTTATTTCATTATAGCAAAGTCACACCCAAGGCACAATGCAGCCGCCCAAAACGCTGATATGCTCCCTCCATGCTTGACAGTTTGTTTTTCGCTGTCTCTCATGGAGGGAGCATATCAGACATTGCCCCGGCGGGGCTTTGGCTTATTTATAGCACTCCGGCTTCAGAATGCCGATGTAGGGGAGATTGCGGTAGTAATTTGCGTAATCGAGGCCGTAGCCGACGACGAATTCGTCCGGGATCTCGAAGCCGCACATATCGGTCTTGTAGCTCTCGGGATGGCGCGACGCCTTGTCCAGGAACGAGATCGTCGTAATGGATGCGGGGTTCCGTGCGCCGAAGAGCTGACGCAGGTACTGCATGGTGAGGCCCGAATCGATGATGTCCTCGACGATGACGACATGGCGGCCCGTAATGTTGTTGTCCAGATCCTTGATGAGGCGGACGACGCCAGTGGACTGCGCGGATGCGCCGTAGCTGGAGACAGCGATGAAATCCATGTCAATGGCGCAGTTCATGCAGCGGCACAGATCGATGTAGAAAAACGATGCGCCCTTGAGCACGCACACCAGCACGGGGCGCTTGTCTCCAAGCTTTGCAGTCAGATCCGCGCCGAGCTGCTCGACGCGGGCGGCGATGGCTTTTTCGGTAAAAAGGACGCGTTCAATGTCCTGTTCAGGCGTTCTGATGAGCATAAAATCCTCCAAAATAGCCGGAAAACCGGCGTTGTCAACTTTTCCATTATAAACAGAGGAATACAATAAGTAAAATAGATAAACCTAATTGAGCATATAATTTCCGCTTATTATAAACATTATAAAACAGACATTTACAAAACGTGAAAAATCGCATATAATCGGCCAGGAATGAAAAAATAAAACAAAAACTGCGGTAAAAAACGGATAAGGAGTTTTGAATTATGAGCAACTGCGCGATCGTAGGCATCAACTGGGGCGACGAGGGCAAGGGCCGGATGGTCGACCTCATTGCAAGAGATTATGACATCGTCTGCCGGTATCAGGGCGGCAACAACGCGGGCCACACCATCGTGAATGAGTACGGCAAATTCGCCCTTCATCTCATCCCCTCCGGCATCTGCCTGCCGGGCGTTGTAAACGTGCTGGGCAACGGCGTCGTGATCGATCTGGAGAGCCTGTGCGGTGAAATTGAGGCGCTGCAGAACGCGGGCGTGCCCATTACGCCGGAGAATTTCAAAATTTCCGAGCGCGCCACCATCGTCTTCCCGTACCACCGCGCCCTCGACGGGCTGGAGGAGGCCCGGCTGAAGGACAAGAAGTACGGCTCCACCCTGCGCGGCATCGCGCCGGTCTATTCCGACAAATATCAGAAGAAGACCATCATGATGGGGGAGCTTCTGTACCCGGCGTATCTTGAAAAGCGGCTGGCCAGCATTCTGGAGTGGAAGAACCTGACCATTCAGAATGTCTACGGCGCGGAAGCGTATAAGCTTGAGGATATGCTGGCGTGGTGCCGCGAATTCGGCTCGAAGCTTGCGCCTTACATCTGCGATACCAGCAAGTACCTCTATGAGGCTGAAAAGGCCGGCAAGAGCATCATGTTCGAGGCCCAGCTCGGCGCGCTGCGCGACATTGACTTCGGCATTTTCCCGTATACCTCGTCCTCTTCCTCCAATGCGGGCTATGCCTGCGTCGGCGCAGGCATCCCCGGCAGCCATGTCGACCGCACGGTCGGCATTGTCAAGGCGTATTCCACCTGCGTGGGCGAAGGCCCGTTCACGGCGGAATGGTTCGGCGACGAGGCCGAGCAGCTGCGCGTGGCCGGCGGCGAATACGGCGCGTCCACGGGCCGTCCGCGTCGTGTCGGCCCCATCGATCTGGTCGCGACGCGCTACGGCTGCCGCATCCAGGGCGCAACCGAGGTCGCGCTTACGAAGCTCGATGTCCTGTCCTATATGAAGGAGATCCCTGTCTGCACGCAGTATGAGGTCAACGGCGAAAAGACCGACGATTTCCCGTTTACCGCCGTCATTGACGAGGCAAAGCCCGTCCTGACGACCGTTCCCGGCTGGGGCTGCGATATCTCCGGTGTGCGCAAGTACGAGGATCTGCCGCAGGCCGCGCGTGATTACGTTGAGTATGTCGAGCAGGCCATCGGCGTGCATATCAGCTATGTCTCCGTCGGTGCAGGCCGCGACGAGATTATTTACCGCTAAAAGGAGCCGCCATGAAACCGACGTATGAAAGCCCGCTGGCCTCGCGCTACGCGTCGAAGACCATGCTGCACCTGTTCTCCCCGGATATGCGCTATGAGACATGGCGCAGGCTCTGGGTCGCGCTGGCAAGAGCCGAGCATACGCTTGGCCTGCCCATCACGCAGGCGCAGGTGGACGAGCTGGCCGCGCACGTGAGCCCCATCGATTATGACGTGGTCGCCGCGCGGGAAAAAGAGGTGCGGCACGATGTCATGGCGCATATCTACGCCTACGGCCTCGACGCGCCCGGCGCGAAGGGCGTCATTCACTTAGGTGCGACGAGCTGCTATGTGACGGACAACGCAGACCTGATTTTATACCGTGAGGCGCTGCGGTATCTGGAAAGGGAATTGAAGGCCGCCATGCGGAATCTGTGCGAGTTCGCTGACCGCTATGCCGCCATGCCCGCGCTTGCCTACACGCATTACCAGCCCGCGCAGCTGACGACCATCGGCAAGCGCGCGTCGCTGTGGTTACAGGATCTGATGCTCGACCTTGAGGAGGTGCAGGACACGCTGCGCGCGTTCCGCTTCCTCGGCTGCCGGGGCACGACCGGCACGGAGGCCAGCTTTGTCGAGCTGTTTGACGGCGATATGGCGAAGATCGACGAGATGAACCGGCAAATTGCTGCTGAGTTCGGGTTTTCCCGCTGCTATCCTGTCTGCGGGCAGACGTATCCCAGAAAGCTGGACAGCCGCATCCTGAACGCGCTGTCGTCCATCTGCCAGAGCGCCTGCCGCATGGCGACGGACATCCGGCTTCTGCAGCACGACCGGCAGGTCGAGGAGCCGTTCGAGGACAAGCAGATCGGCTCGTCCGCCATGCCGTATAAGCGCAACCCCATGCGCTGTGAGCGCATCTGCTCGCTGGCCCGCTACGTGATCGCCGACGCACAGAACGCGCCCATGACGGCCATGACGCAGTGGCTCGAACGCACGCTCGACGATTCAGCCAACCGCCGCATCAGTCTGCCGGAGGCGTTTCTGGCGACGGACGGCGTGCTGCGTCTTGTGCAGAACGTCACGAAGGGGCTGCACGTGAATGAGAAGATCGTGGAAAAGCTCGTGCGGGACTATCTGCCGTTTATCGCAACGGAAAACCTGATGATGGCTGCCGTCAAGCGCGGCGGCGACCGCCAGCAGCTGCACGAGATCATCCGCGAGGCGTCCATGCAGGAGACGGCAAAGATGAAAAACGGCGAAAGCTGGGATCTGGTTGCCCAGCTGGCCGCCCGGCCGGAATTCGGTATGACGGCAGAAGAAATCAGGGCAGAACTTGAGCCCAGCCGCTATATCGGCCGCTGCCCCGAGCAGGCCGCGGCCATGACAGCCGCCTGCCGCGCGCTGATCGGAGCAGATGCACAGCAGGCGGAGGAATTGACACTGTAACAAATAAAACTGTGCCCGCGAGGGACGCACTCAGGCGTCTCCCGCGGGCTTTTTCTCTTCTTCTGTGTCCAGATACTGCGCTTCCGCATCCAGAATTGCCGCTTGCAGCTTTCCCCACGCATGCTGTGCCTCCGGAATGGTTCCCAGCTCGTCCAGAACCTCATCGATCGCCCCGCAGAGGCGGGCATAGAGCTTTTCATAATCGGTCATAATAGAACCTCCTGTCCAAAAATAATATAATTAGTATAGCACATTTTTTCTGGTTAGTGAACTATCACTAATTATTTTTTTGAAAAAAGATACCATAGTGATATACCATTAGGAGGAATCACTATGGACACCCGCGAAGCCATTGCCAGACGAATCCGGGAGCTTTGCCGTCAGCGTGGGATCACGCCGAACGGGCTTGCGACGACCTCTGCGGTTCCGCAGGCGACGATCAAAAGCATTCTGAACGGCGAGAGCAAAAATCCCGGCGCCGTTACGATCAAAAAGCTCTGCGACGGCTTTGAAATCACCCTCGGCGAGTTTTTCTCAACGCCGGAATTCGACGCGTTGGAGCAGGAAATCAAATAAGTGTGAAAAACAGGAGGCGGTGATGGGGTGAAGCTGAATCAGGCAGTCAGCCTGCGATTGGCAGAGCTGATGCAGGCACGGGCCATGACGCAGTACCAGCTTTCCACGAAAAGCGGCGTCCCAAAATCGTCGATCGGCAATATTATGCACTGTGCATACGATTCTGTGAAGCTTCGCGTCCTGCACGAGCTGTGTCAGGGTCTGTCCATCAGCCTGCCGGAGTTTTTCGATTCCCCGCTTTTTTGCGAGGAGAATCTGGAGCCATGATGGATGCAGAAGCCGTGGCAAACAGGAGCTCATATTGGAAACTTGCGGCTGCCCTTCAGTCTTTTCTTTTGCTTCTCCAAAAGAAAAGACTGGGAAAAGAAAACGAGCCCGGAGGGATTTCGATTTCCCTCCGGACCTCCTTGAAGCGACCAGGAAAACCCCTTCGGTTTTCTTGGATCTTTCCCGCGCAATTTGAAATAGCTCAGAACTTCTGACGCTGATCTTATACGTTTTATAGAGGCGGATGACCCGGTCCGCCGGTTTCTTTGAAAATGCCGCCCCGCCAACTGGCGGGGCGGCTTGCTGTCACATGGAGATCCAGCCGAAGGCGTTTGCGACGGAGCTGATGAGAATGATCGCGGCGAAGAACGGGCAGAGGAAACGGATCATGGCGTTGAAGACCCGCTTCCGGCGGAATCTGGGCTCACTGAGCAGGATCTCCTGCTCAATGCGGCCCACACCGGCGACCCGCGAGACGAGCAGGCAGATGGTAATGGCCGCGATGGGCATCATGACGGAGTTTGTCAGGAAATCAAAGAAATCCAGCAGCTGCATCCCGAGGATCCGCACGCCCGCCAGCGGCCCATAGCCGAGCGACGACAGGCTGCCGAGCACCAGCATCACGACGCCGACGATGGCAGTCGACTTTTTCCGGCCCCAGCCAAGCTCGTCCTGGAAGGTGGACACGGCGCTCTCCGTCAGCGCAATGGAGCTTGTCAGCGCGGCAAACAGCACCAGCAGGAAAAACAGAATGCCGATCGGCGTACCGAGGCCCATGGAATCGAAGACCTTCGGGATCGTGACGAACATCAGAGAAGGCCCGGCCTTCAGTGCGTCGGGGTCGCCGCCGGAGAACGCGAACACGGCGGGAATGATCATCAGGCCTGCCATGATGGCGATGGCCGTGTCGAAAACCTCCACGTTGCGCGTCGAGCCTTCGATGGAAATGTCCTTTTTCATGTACGAGCCGAACGTGATCAGAATGCCCATGGCGATGGACAGCGAATAGAACATCTGCCCCATGGCCGCTACGACCGTCATCCACGAGAAATGCGCGAGGTTCGGCACGAGAAAATATTTTACGCCCTCCAGCGCGCCGGGCCGCGTCACGGAATAGACCGCGATGATCACGGACAGCACGACCAGCACCGGCATCATGAACTTCGACACGCGCTCAATGCCGTTTTCCACGCCAGCGAAGATGATCGTCAGCGTCAGCGCGGCAAACACGACGAAGCAGAACTCCGCCGGGACGCCGTTGGAGATAAACGCGGAAAAATAGCCGTCGGCGGCCAGCGCACTGCTCCGCCCGAGCGCGTAATCGGCCAGATATTTGACGACCCAGCCGCCGATGACCGAGTAATACGGCACGATCAGGATCGGGATGATTGCGTTGATCCACCCGCCGAACCGCAGCCAGCCGGAGTTCCCGAACGCCTTGAACGCACCAACCGGGCTTTTGCCCGTCATGCGGCCCAGAGACGTCTCGGCGACGATCATGGTATAGCCGAACGTCATGGCCAGCAGGATATAGACCAGCAGGAAGATCCCGCCGCCGTATTTCGCGGCCAGATACGGGAAGCGCCAGATGTTCCCAAGGCCAACGGACGCGCCCGCCGCTGACAGAACAAAGCCGAGCTTCCCGGAAAATGTGCTTCTTGTATGCCCTTTTTGACTCATGTCTTTTCTCCGATCTGCTGCGCAGCGCGCAGCTTTTACAGTGTATCACAGAAGTGTGTAAAAAACAATCCCCGTCGGAGAAACGTATCCCCCGGTTTCCAAGCGGAAAACCGGGGGAATTTTGCAGTCTAAACGGCAGATATCAGTTCATTTCCTCGAACTCCGCGTCGACGGCGTTGTCGGTGAAGTCATTGTTCGGGTTTTCATAGCGAGCCGAGCCGTGGTATTCCGCGTTCGGGTCGATGTGCACGCCGGCCTCGTTCAGAAGCGCCTCCAGCTGATCGGCGGCGCCGTTCATCTGCGCGGGATCCTTGGACTTGACGGCGCGGCGGGCAGTCTTGACGGCCTCAGCCAGACGCGTTTTGTCCTCTTTGGAAACATTTTTCGCGTTTCCGGCCTGGAAGATCATCTGCTCGCAGCGGTCGCGGGCGGTGGCCTCAGCCTTGAGCTTCGCGTCCTCGGCAGCATAGCGCTGCGCGTCGCGCACGGCGCGGTCAATGTCCTCGCGGCTCATGTTGCTCGAGGCGGTGATGGTGATCTGCTGGGCCTTGCCGGTGTCGAGATCCTTGGCCGAGACGTTCACGATGCCGTTGGCGTCGATGGAGAACGTGACCTCGATCTGCGGAACGCCTCTGGGGGCGCGGCGGATGCCGGTCAGCTGGAAGCGGCCAAGCTCCTTATTCTGGTGCGCCATGGGGCGTTCGCCCTGCAAAACGTGGATATCGACGGACGACTGGAAGCTGGAGGCCGTCGTGAAGATCTGGCTCTTGCGGATGGGGAGCGTCGTGTTGCGCTCAATGATGCGCGTGCACACGCCGCCCAGCGTCTCGATGCCGAGCGACAGCGGCGTCACATCGAGCAGCAGAAGGCCCTTCACGCTGCCGGACAGAACGCCCGCCTGCAAGCACGCGCCCATGGCGACGCACTCGTCTGGGTTGATGCCCTTGAACGGCAGAGAGCCTGTCATCGACTGCACCAGATCCTGCACCGCCGGGATGCGGCTCGAACCGCCGACCATGAGAACCTTGCTGATCTGCGAAATGGATACGCCGGAGTCGTTGATGGCCTGATTGACGGGCTCGCGCGTGGCCTGCACGAGATGGTAGGTCAGATCGTTGAATTTCGCGCGTGTAAGCGGGATCTCCATATGCAGCGGCCCCTGCTTGCCGACGGCGATATACGGCTGCTCCACGGTCGTCTGCGTCATGGACGAAAGCTCGATCTTGGCCTTTTCGGCGGCCTCCCGCACGCGCTGCATGGCGGCGGGGTCGCGCGTCAGGTCGATCTTCGTCTGCTTTTTGAACTCGGAGACGAGATAGTCGACGATGCACTGGTCAAAATCGTCGCCGCCCAGATGGTTGTTGCCCGCCGTGGCCAGCACCTCGATCACGCCGGACGAGATATCCAGAATGGACACGTCGAACGTGCCGCCGCCCAGATCGTAGACCATGATCTTCTGCGACTGCTCCTTATCGATGCCGTAGGCAAGGGCAGCTGCCGTCGGCTCGTTGATGATGCGCTGGACGGTCAGCCCCGCGATCTTGCCCGCGTCCTTCGTCGCCTGCCGCTGCGCGTCGGTAAAATAGGCCGGGACGGTAATAACGGCGTCGGTCACGGGTTCGCCGAGGAAGGCTTCCGCGTCCGTCTTGAGCTTTTGCAGGATCATCGCGGAAATTTCCTGCGGCGTGTATTTATGGCCGTCGATGGAGACCTTGTAGTTGGTGCCCATCTGGCGCTTGATGGAAGAAATGGTGCGGTCATGGTTCGTGACGGCCTGCCGCTTTGCGATCTGACCGACCATGCGCTCTCCGGTCTTGGAAAACGCGACGACAGACGGCGTCGTGCGTCCGCCCTCGGCGTTGGGGATGATAACAGGCTCGCCGCCCTCCATCACAGCCACGCAGCTGTTGGTGGTGCCGAGATCAATACCGATCGTTCTGGACATACGGAGTTCCTCCTGTGAGATAGGTGCGCTCAATACCAGCTGCCGGAGCCTGTGTCGGAGCCGGTCTGCGACTGGTTCTGACCGGAATAGGTTCCGGAATCGCTGTAGCTGTAATTGCGGTAGTAGTACGGGTCATAATACGCACCGCGATAGCCGCAGCTGCCGAACAGCATGGCGACGATCTGGATCAGCAGATAAATGCCGAGCAGCCGCACGAGAAAATTCCCGCGGCGGCGGGTGCGGTGATACGTCCAGCGGTAGCCGCCGGGGCTGTCGTTGTCCTCCTGCTGTTCTTCGCCGGAGGGACGGTAGGTATACCAGGTCTGCCAGCCGTTCCGGCTTTCCTGCTGCCAGTCGTCCGACTGGCTCTGCGCGCCCCAGGAACGGAAGAGATCCTCAAAGGGATTGTACTCCTGATAACCGGACTGGTTGTATTGCTGCCGGGCCTGCTGCTGGGCTTGCTGCTGCGCCTGCTGCTGACGGTAAGCCTGCGGGTTCTTGATCGCGTCATAGGCCGCGTTGATCTCGTTCATTTTCTGCGCAGCCGTCTTGTCGCCGGGATTCAGATCGGGATGGTATTGCTTTGCCAGCCTGCGGTACGCCTGCCGGATCTCGTCCTCCGATGCGTTCGGAGACACGCCCAGCACCTGATACGGATCTGTTCCCATGCAGCTCACTTCCTCTTTGTTTCGATTATGCTGATTATAGCGCCTTTATGCGCAGGATTTGTGAAGCATTTATAAACGATATGCAAAAAAATTGCGGACTTCACAAAAAATGCAGGATTTTCGCAGCCTGTCCGCCGCAGAAATCAAAAAAATCCCGGCCGTCCGCACAATGCGGGCGCCGGGAAACAAAAACCGGGAGCTGGCAGACGCACAGCTCCCGATTTACCGTCCCAACAGCCAATCAACCGACACGTGCAGCGCGTCGGCCAGCGCACAAAGCTCCTTGTCTGTCACGGGGCGCTTTTGTCCTTCCAGCAGAGATAATGCCGGGACGCTCAGGTCCACGCCTGAAAGCTGAAGCTGCGCAAGCAGCTCGATCTGCTTCATCCCGCGCGCAAGCCGCGCCTGCGTGACCCGTGCACCGACAAGATTTTTTGTGCCAAGCTCCAGTTTCCTCGTTTTCAGGCCAACACCCCCCGCTTCCGGTTTGATTATACGAAAAGGATGTGTTGACATATTTGGTATTACCAAATATAATAAATTTAATACAGCCAAATATGGAGCGTGTGAAATGGAGTATATAGAAGTATCACCTTTGCCAGCGGTTTGCAGGCGCTGTGAGGATCGAAGAAGCTGTTTGGAGAAAAACGAACCTGAATGGTGCTGCGACGAGTGTGATTATCTGCTGGAACGGTTTGTTCCGGCAGCTGCTGACGCAAAAACGGGGCTGTCTCAAAATGATGTTTGAGACAGCCCCGTGCGCACGATACCTGGGTTTACAAATCAACCTTTTCGAACCGGGCGGCGGATTTCTGGTAGGCGAGCCAGACCTCCAGCGCGTAGACGGCCATGCCGCCGAGCAGAACGGGAAGCTGGCGGACGAGGTCTGCGGAGGCGTAGCTTTCGCAGACGGTTTTCATGTACAGGACGATGTGGTCGAGCGCCTCCAGCAGCACGATGGCGAAGAACAGCACGATGCTGGAAATGACAAACGGTTTGCCGAGATCGTAGCCGTTTTTGTAGTGCATCGGCAGAAACACCAGATCAAACAGACCCATCAGCATGAAGCCGAAGCCCAGAAAGGCCAGATTTGCCTCGATGCCGACCGGGTTATTGATCTCCGCATAGCCCCTGCGGAGGAGCATGAACGGAACGCAGACGAGCGCCTGCAGGAGCTGGAGCGTCACGATGGTCGAGAACCGCGCCCGGACCAGATCGCGCTTCGTGAGCGGCAGCAGCGCCATGTAATACACGTCCCGGTTCTCGCGGGCGGCCTGCAGCATGAGGAAAATGCCGAGGGCATTGTAGAAAAACGTTACGTAATACGGATAGCTCGGCACGAGCACCAGCGCGCTCAGCAGCAAAAACAGCAGCGGCACCGGCGTGACGGTCAGCTTCCATTCCTTTTTGATCAGCAGCTTCATGCTTCCGCCTCCCGTTCCAGATGTACCATGATCTGTTCCAGATTTGCCGGGCTGACCGCAAGCCCGGCAGCAAGTCCTGCATCCTCCGCGCGGATGAGCGCGTCCAGCTCGCCCTTGTGGCTGCGCGCGCCGATGAGCCTTGCGCGCAGTGCCGCGCCGCAGGCGGCGTCCGACCCCTGTACGGACAGATACGCGCCGGTCAGCGCCTGCTTCTTTCCGCTGACGGCGACACGGCCAGACTGGATGTAGGTGATCGTGTCGGCGCAGGCATCGAGGTCGGACGTGATGTGCGTGGAGAAGAGGATCGACACGCCCTCCTGCTCGCAGAGCGTCAGGAACGTGTCCAGCAGCTCGTCGCGCGAGACAGGGTCGAGGCCGGACGTCGGCTCGTCGAGAATCAGCAGCTCCGCCTTGTGCGACATCGCAACAGCCAGCTGGTATTTGACCTTCATGCCTTCGGACAGCTCACACACGCGCTTGCGTTCGTCCAGCGAAAACTGCCGGACGAGCCGCGCGTAGCGTTCGCCGTCCCAGCCGGGATAGAAGTCCTTCGTCACGTCCGTCAGCTCCCGCAGGCGCTTGCGCTGGTAATATGACGCGCCGCCGGAGACGAAGCCGATGCGCGACCGGATGGCGCGCTCGTCCGTGTCCATATCCAGTCCGCAGATCGTGATCTTCCCGGCGTCCGGGTGCACCAGATGGAGCATGGATTTGAGCGTCGTGGTCTTGCCCGCGCCGTTGCGGCCGATGAGGCCCATGATCGTCCCGGCCCCCATGGAGAACGAGACGTTGTCCAGCCGGAAGGCCGGATATTGCTTGCAAAGGCCGTCAAGCCTCAGAATTTCCATCGTCGTCCGCCTCCTTTGCCAGCCGGAACAGCGAATCCGGCACGTGCAGATCGTCCATGCCGACCAGCGCAATGCCGCGCTTTTTGTCGGCCATGAGCAAAAGCTGGTCGCCCGGCTGAATCCCGAACAGTTCGCGCGCCCCCTTGGGAATGACGATCTGTCCCTTCTCGCCGACCTTGACCAGACTGATGAATTTCCCCTTCGGGAACTGCATCGCCATGAAGATCTCTCCTTTTTATAAAAGTTATACTGAGTATGAAATTTCATACTCAGTATAACACGGGGACACAAAAATGCAAGCGTTATTTTCGCAGCTGCCGGTCGGTACGCAGGAGGACGAAACAGGAGGCGAAGAATGTAAGAATATCCGCGGCGGGCATGGAGTATAGAACGCCCATCAGTCCGAACACCCTCGGCAGCAGCATCACAAGCGGCACGGCCAGCAGCACCTCACGGAAAAACGACAGTCCCGCCGATTCGACCGGCCTGCCCATGGCCTGCATGAAGATGAACGCGGCCTTATTGACCGTCGCAAGCGGCAGCATGCACAGATACACGCGGAAGGTCATGACCGCAAACTCGTTATACAGCTCCGATTCCGAGCCGAACAGGCCGATGATCTGGCGCGGGAAGAGCTGCGTAATGAGCAGCGCGAGCACGCCGAGCAGAAATTCCGCGCCCATCAGCCGCCATAGGACGCTCCGGCAGCGGCGCAGCAGCTGCGCGCCGTAGTTATATCCCACGATGGGAATGCAGCCTGCGGCCATGCCAATGGTGATGGAGATGATGATCTGAAAGACCTTCATCACGATGCCGAGCACCGTCAGCGGGATATCCGCGCCGTATTTGCTGGAAGCGCCGTATCGGACCAGCATATTGTTCGTCGCGGCCATGGCGATGACCAGCGAGATCTGCGCAAGGAAGCTGCAAAGACCCAGCGGCAGATACGCGCCGAGAATTTTCCCGCGCAGTTTGAAATCGTCCGCTTTCAGGCGCAGCGCCTTTGTGTGGAGCAGGTACCATACGCCCATTGCCGCCGTGATGACCTGCCCGGCCACCGTTGCGGCAGCCGCGCCCATCACGCCCCAGTGCAGAACGAAGATTGCAATCGGGTCCAGAATGCAGTTCGCGGCCGCACCCGCCAGCATGGAGAGCATGGCGAACTGCGGGCTGCCGTCCGAGCGGATGATGGGGTTGATCGCCTGTCCGAAGACATAGATGGGAATGCCGATGGTGATGCAGGTGAAATATTCCTTCGCATAGCCGAAATTCGCCTCCGTCGCGCCGAACAGCGTCAGAAGCGGCATCTGGAACACGGCATAGAGCACCGCGGCTGCGATGCCCACCAGCACGCTCAGCGTCACGGCGCTGCCGACGGCGCGGTTTGCGTTCTCCGGCTGATTCCTGCCGAAGCAGATCGACACATAGCTGCACGCGCCGTCGCCGATCATGACGGCAAGACCGAGAGCCAGAACGGTCAGCGGGAACACGACGTTCGTTGCGCCGTTGCCGAGGTAGCCGACGCCCCAGCCGATAAAGATCTGGTCGACGATGTTGTAAAGCGCCCCGACCAGCAGCGAGACGGTGCATGGCAGGGCAAACTTCAGCATCAGCCTGCCGAGCGGGGCTGTGCCGAGCGCGGCGTTCTGTTTTTCTTTCATTTTGTTTTCCTCCAGACATAAAAAAATTGCGCAAGTCCGTTTGGACTTACGCAAGACTGCTACACAACAGGGAAATCATAGCACAGACGGCGAAAAAAATCAAAGGGGAATAGACGGGTGTCCGTAAAACAGTTAATCCTCCGTATGGCTTAGACCATGCGGAGGATTTGTTTATGTCTAATCTTCAAACTTGCTGGCGGCAAACGGTTTGTCAAAACCGTTTGCGGACGGCAAGTCCACAGGGGATAGCCGCATTAGCGGCGCAAGGGGGTGTAGCCACCTTGACGGAACGAAGTGTCGAAAACATTCTCGGTCAAGCAGTTTTCTTCTGCTGACGGAGAATGAAGTTCCGCAGGACGCACATACTCCCGATAGGTGAGTATAGAAGTGCGCCCTTTCGTTCCTAAAGGGATTTTATCAGTTCGACAAACTGGGATTTACTCAACTGTAATACTTGTTGCAATAAGCAAGTCCGTCTGTTCTTCTATTGCACTTTCGATAATTACTTCATCCCCAATCTTTGCATTGGTTTCACAATCCTTTGTAAGCCAAAAGCAAATATCTTCATCACCAGTAGAAATTATGATGTATGAACGCCCTTGCCTATCTCCCTCATTTACAACACTCATAGCCCTATCGGTAACAGTTCCAGAATAGGTCTTTTCTGATCCTTCTACCAACTTGCTGCTACAACCGACCAAGCCAAGCACACAGACCAATACTAAAAGCAATGCTATAAACTTTTTCATACAATCATCTCCTTCCTCAAGTTCCGATTTGTTGCTCAATTTCGTATTCAAATTATACCATAAAACTTGTGAACAATTCTACCGCAACTTTGGACTATATGAGAAAAGTCCGAACAGTTTTCTGCCCGGACTTCCTCACTCAATCATAAATCAATTCCGCTTTCACAACTTCCTCTGCCTGTGCCTTGCAAGCGTTCATCTGCCGCACCCATTCCATTTGGTTTTCGGCTTTCAGTTGCTCGGTCACGCCGTTTTGCTCTACCAGTGACCGCACGATCAGCTCCATGCGATTTCGTGCCGCTTCGTCAATCTCGGCGCAATACTGTCTTACGTACACCCAGCTATCTGCACAAGTTTTTTCTTTTTCGGGCTGGGGAACTTGCGCGGCGAGTCTGCGTCTGATACTATAGACAAAAACAGAAAGAGAGGATTTCTCCATGATCGGCTTCGGCTTTTTTGATTCGGTGTTTCCCGTGCTGTTCACGGTGATGTTTGTGCTGATTCTGGGCGTGATCATTGCGACGCTTGTGCGCAATGTCGGCCAGTGGCACAAGAATAATAAGTCCCCGCGCCTGACCGTGCAGGCCACGGTCGTCTCCAAGCGGATGGAGGTCACGCGCCACCACGACGCGAACAGCCACATGAGCCATTCGTCCACGTGGTACTACGCGACGTTCCAGGTCGAAAGCGGCGACCGGATGGAGCTCAGCATCCCCGACCGCGACTACGGCTATCTCGTCGAGGGCGACCGGGGAAGCCTCACCTTCCAGGGCACCAGATTTTTAAGCTTTAACCGGGCGTGACGAAGCAGCAGACAGGCGCAAAGGCTCCCCCCTTTGTTCAAGGGGGGAGCCTTTGCCGCTTTTTTGGTGCTTATACAGGCCGGATGGCCGAGAGGTCGTACGGCGTGGTCTGGTAGACGAAGTAGTTGAGCCAGTTCTGGTACAGGAGGTTTGCGTGACTGCGCCATGTGACCATGGGCGGCTTCGTGTCGTCGTCGTCCGGGTAATAATTCTCCGGCACATGGATGGGAAGTCCGGCGTTTTTATCGCGCAGATATTCCGACTCCAGCGTCCGCGCGTCGTATTCCGAGTGACCGGTGATGAAGATCTGCCGACCGCCCTCGGTCGCCATGGCGTAGACCCCGGCCTGCTCGGACGAGGCGAGGATTTTCAGCTTGCCGCAGCGCTCGATATCCTCGCGGCGGACGCTCGTGTGCCGCGAGTGGGGCACCATGAACACATCGTCGAATCCGCGCATGAGCATGGACGAGCGCCGCTCGACCACATGCGGATAGACACCGAAGAGCTTTTCGGGCAGATCGACCTTCCCGATGCCGTAGTGATAATAAAGCCCTGCCTGCGCGCCCCAGCAGATGTGGAACGTGCTGTGCACGTGCGTCCGGCTCCATTCCATGATGCGGCACAGCTCCGGCCAGTATTCGACCTGCTCAAACGGCATCTGCTCCACGGGCGCACCGGTGATGATCAGCCCGTCGAACCAGCGGTCGCGCACGTCCTCGAACGTCTGATAGAATTTCAGCAGATGCTCGCGGGACGTGTTTTTGGATTCGTGGCTGTCCGTGTGGATCAGCTCCAGCTCCACCTGCAGCGGCGTGTTGCCGAGCAGCCGCGACAGCTGCGTCTCTGTGGCGATTTTGGTGGGCATGAGATTCAGAACGAGAATTTGCAGCGGGCGGATGTCCTGCGTGACGGCCCGCGTCTCGTTCATGACGAAAATATTCTCGTCCGCCAGCGTTTTCGCCGCCGGCAGACCGTTCGGGATCATAATGGGCATGGCGTGGATTCCTTTCTGAGATTATTGCAGCGCCTGATCGAGATCGGCGATCAGATCCTCCGCGTCCTCCAGGCCGCAGGAATAGCGGATCAGATCCTCGCGGACGCCTGCGGCCAGCAGCTCCTCGGCGTTCATCTGCCGGTGCGTGGTGGAAGCCGGGTGCAGGCAGCAGGTGTGAGAGTCGGCCACGTGCGTCTCGATGGATGCGACCTTGAGCCGTCCCATGACGGCCTCGGCTGCGGCCCGTCCGCCCTTTACACCGAAGCTCACGACGCCGCAGGAGCCGTGCGGCAGGTATTTCTGCCCCAATTCATAATATTTGTCGCCCGGCAGGCCGCAGTACTGCACCCACGAGACGTTTTCATGCTGCTGTAAAAACTCCGAGACCCGCTGCGCGTTTTCGCAGTGCCGTTTCATGCGCACGTGCAGGCTTTCGAGGCCGAGATTCAGATAATACGCGCTCTGCGGGGACTGGATCGCGCCGAGATCGCGCATGAGCTGGACGGTCGCCTTTGTGATATACGCACCCGCAAGGCCGAAGCGCTCGGTATATGTCACGCCATGATAGCTCTCGTCGGGCGTGCATAGGCCGGGGTATTTGTCCGGGTGTTTCGTCCAGTCGAAGCTCCCGGAGTCGACGATCGCACCGCCGATGGCGCCTGCGTGCCCGTCCATATACTTGGTCGTCGAGTGCACGACGATATCCGCGCCCCACTCAAACGGACGGCAGTTGATGGGCGTGGCGAACGTGTTGTCCACGATCAGGGGCACGCCGTGCCGGTGCGCGGCAGCCGCGAATTTTTCGATATCCAGAACGGTCAGCGCCGGGTTTGCGACCGTCTCGCCGTACATGGCCTTTGTGTTGGGGCGGAAGGCGGCGTCCAGTTCCTCAGCGGAGCAGTCGGGGTCGACGAACGTGACCTCAACGCCCATACGCTTCATGGTGACGGCGAAGAGGTTGAAGCTGCCGCCGTAAATGCTCGACGAACTGACCAGATGGTCGCCCGCACCGACGATATTGAACACGGCGAAGAAGATGGCGGCCTGCCCGGAGGCTGTCAGCATGGCGGCTGTGCCGCCCTCAAGCGCGGCGATACGCGCCGCGACGGCGTCGTTCGTCGGGTTTTGCAGGCGGGAATAGAAATAGCCGCTGGCCTCCAGATCGAACAGCCGGCCCATTTCGGCGCTGCTCTCGTATTTGAACGTGGTGCTCTGGATGATGGGGATCTGGCGGGGTTCGCCGTTTTTCGGGCTGTAGCCCGCCTGTACGCAGCGCGTACCGAGTCCAAGTTGTGCCATGGGGTGCTCCTTTCCGGGGTGAAATTATAATTTACAGGATGAAGTGCTGGGGGAGGCGGCTGCGCTCATCCGCCGAGATTGCACAGAACGCCGGTCAGAATGCCGAGCAGGCCGCCCATGCAGACCTGCAGCGGTGTGTGGCCGACCAGCTCCTTGAGCTTTTCCTGATCGGACAGTGGCTGCTCCAGCTTGGCAAACAGGTCGATGAACTCGTTCAGGAGCTTTGCCTGCTTGCCGGTTTCGAGCCGGACTCCCATTGCGTCGTGCATGACGATGATCGCGACAATTACGCTGATGGCGAATGGGAACGAGTCCAGCCCATAGATAATTCCCGCCGAGGTCGCCACGGCGCAGACCGTGGCCGAATGGCCGCTCGGCATACCGCCGTCGCCGAAAATGCGCGTCAGGTCCAGCGTATGGTGCATGAGCGCGTAAATGATCGTCTTCAAAACCTGTGCCGCGCCCCAGCCAATGAGGCCGCTGAGCAGCACGCGGTTGGAGAATAAATCCTGAATTGTCTGCATGGTTCTCTTCCTTTCCGAAGGTTTTACAGCGCTGTGACCTCGACTGACGGTAAAACAGCCTCGAGCATAGCCCTGTTTGCCAGAGCCGGGCTGTAGGCCGTCGCACTGCCGCAGGCAGCGCCGAGGCGCAGGGCCTGGGAATAGTCTCCTGTGTCCAGCAGTCCCGCGAGGAAGCCAGCCGTCACGCTGTCGCCCGCGCCGACGGTGGAAATAACCGGCTGCGTGCTGCGGAGCGCTGCACGGTAAACATCTCCGCTTTCTGCCAACAGCAGCGCGCCGTCCGCGCCCATGGACACCAGCACGTTCCGCGCGCCCAGTGTCTGCGCCTGCCGCGCAAGGGCAAGCAGCGCCTCCGGCGTGCTTGCCTGCTTGCCAAACAGCTCGCACAGCTCCTCGCCGTTGGGCTTGATGAGCAGAGGACGGAACGCAAGCGCCTCGCGCAGCGCTGCGCCGCTTGTATCCACGACGGCGCTGACGCCCGCCTCCTGCGCGGCGGAAAGGAGTGCGGAGAACGCGCCCGGAGGGCTTTTTTGCAGATTGCCGCTGACGACGAGCTGATCGTCCGGGTTCAGTCCGCGCAGGAACGCGCACAGCGCGTCAATGTCGGTCTGCCCAAGCGCGGGGCCGGAGGCGTTGAAGGCCGTTTCGGGGCTGGTGTTGATCTTGGTGTTGATGCGCGTCTGGCCGCTTTGCAGCCAGAACCAATGGCAATCGCAGCCGGTGTCTTTCATGAGCGCTTCGAGGAGCCGCCCCGTCGGCCCGGCGAGACACCCCAGCACGCACGACGGCTTGCCAAGCGTCTGCAGCATCAGCGAGACGTTGATCCCCTTCCCGCCTGGCGCAAGCAGCTCGCGGCCGGAGCGATTGATGCCGCCAACGTGCAGCGGCGCACGCAGGTCCATATAATAATCAATATTGGGATTCGTCGTAACCGTGTAGATCATGATCCGCTTCTCCTGAAATGCCTGTTTCCAAAAGTATACGAGTCCTGCGCAAAAAAGTCAACGCCCGGCGGCGCATCAAGTGCCCGGTGCGTTGCTTTTTTCGCAAAAGCCTGCTATACTTGCTCTATCAAGGAAAAAGGGGGCTTCCCTGTGAAGGATTTTTTCTGCCGCCTGTTTACGCCTTGGAAGGCGGGGGCGCAGTTTGACGCGCCGGAGGCGTTTTACGGCTTCCTGCTTGGCCGGGACAAGCTGCTCGGCACGATCCGGAACCTCTGCTTCGCCGCCGCACTGGTGCTGTTGGTGATCGGCTACGCCGTCTCCGACGGTACGGGCGGCTATTCCATTGCCGACATTGCCAACCAGCCGTATTATCTGATCGCCGTGAGCGTGATGGTGCTGGCGCTGCTGCTGTCGCTGGTCATGATCCGGATCGAAAAAGAACTGCCGAAGGAGATGCGTCCAAAATGAACACGGAAAATTTGTCCGCGCTGTTTGAAAACGGCGCGTATACGCTTGTTGTACAAAAAGGCGGCGTGACCGTCCATAAGGAGTTTGGCCGGGGCGTCGGCCCGGCACTGCGGGTATTCGACGCGCAGCCGGAGCTTTTGAAGGGCGCGCTCGTCTGCGATACCATCGTCGGCAAGGCTGCCGCCGCGATCTATCTTCTGGGCGGCGCATCGTGCGTCTATGCTGAGACGATGAGCGCCGCAGCGGCGGAGTTCCTGACCGCGAACGGCGTGGACTGCGCCTGTGAGACGAAGACCGAAAAGCTCCTGAACCGGCAGGGGACGGGCCTGTGCCCGTTTGAGCAGGCCGTTCTGGAGCTGGAGAGGCCGGAGGACTGCCTGCCCGTCATCCGCGCGACGCTTGCGCGGCTGATGGCCGGAAAAAATAATAAATAATATAAACCTATGCAACCAGCTTCTTCATTTCCTGTCTGTATGGATAGAACATATTTTATGCAGGAGGAACCGACATGAAAAAACTGCTTGCTTTTTTGCTGCCCCTTGCGCTGACGCTCAGTCTGACCGCCTGTGCGCCGCGCGACGAGCGGGAGGATGAGAATGCGCAGTATTCTGCAAAGCCAGTCATCTATCTCTATCCGGAGGAGGAACAGGACGAGGCCTGCGACGCCAAGCCGGTCGCGTATCTGTATCCGCAGACGGAAACGGAGGTAACGGTCAAGCTGGACTATGACGGGGAACTGACGTGCACGTATCCGGCCTACGCAGACGGCTGGACTGTCTCGGCAAGACCCGACGGGACGCTGACCGACAAGGACGGCCAGACCTACCGGTATTTATACTGGGAGGGCGTATCCGATACAGAATATGATTTCTCGACCGGCTTCTGCGTGCCGGGAAGCGGCACGGCGGAGTTTCTGGAGGACGCGCTGGCCAGACTCGGCCTGAACCGCGCGGAGGCCAATGAGTTTATCATCTACTGGCTGCCGCTGATGCAGGAAAACGCCTATAACCTGATTTCGTTCCAGCGCGAGGCCTATACCAAAAGCGCACGCCTCACCATCACGCCCGAGCCGGACACGCTCATTCGCGTCTTTATGGCCTTCAAGCCGCTGACTGCTCCGGTCGAGATCGCGCCGCAGACGCTCGAAGCACCGGCCCGAACCGGCTTCACCGCCGTTGAATGGGGCGGCGCGGCGTGCCGGTAGCTGCGGAAGCCATTAGGGTGTATCTGAAAACTCCCAACGCACCCGGACAGCGGACCTTTTCACGCTGCGCTGCACCATTTTTCCTTGAAATACGTCAGTATTCCTGCGAAAAAATGTCTTGCTCAGCGCAAAAATTTCTCGCTGCCGGTCACATTGGGCGTTTTCAGATACACCCTAGGCAGCACGTCTTAGTGTGCAGAAATCCCCGTCTCTCCGGTTGGAGAGGCGGGGATTTTTAGGCTTGCTTATTTCTTGTCCGCAGCGGCGGCGAGTTCCTTGAGCGCGTCCTTGCGGGAGAGGTTGACGCGGCCCTTTTCGTCGATCTCGGTGACCTTGACCCAGGTCATGTCGCCGATGTTGAGCACGTCTTCGACCTTCTCGACGCGGCGGTTCTCCAGCTTGGAGATGTGGATCATGCCGTCCTTGCCGGGAGCCAGCTCGACAAACGCGCCGATGGGCAGGATGCGGACGACCTTGCCGTAGTACAGCTTGCCGACCTCAGGCACGAAGCAGATATCGTCGATCATCTTCTTGGCAGCGTCGCAGGAGGCGGCGTCGGGAGACGCGATGTGGATGGTGCCGTCGTCGTCGATGTCGACCTGTGCGCCGGATTCTGCCACGATCTTCTGGATCATGGAGCCGCCCTTGCCGATGACCTCGCGGATCTTGTCCACGTCGATCTTCATGGTGAGCATCTTGGGTGCATACTCGGAAACATGGTCGCGCGGCTTGGCGATGCAGGGGATCATGATCTCGTTCAGGATCTCAAGGCGGGCCTTGCGGCAGCGCTCGAGCGCGTCGGCGATGATCTCCATGGTCAGACCGTCGTTCTTGAGGTCCATCTGGATGGCGGTGACGCCCTCGGTCGTACCGGCGACCTTGAAGTCCATCTCGCCGTGGAAGTCCTCAACGCCCTGAATGTCGGTGAAGGTTCTCCACGTGCCCGTCTCCTTGTCGGAGATGAGGCCGCAGGAAATACCGGCGACGGGACGCTTGATGGGCACGCCTGCGTCCATCAGAGCCAGCGTGGAGCCGCAGATGGAGGCCTGAGACGTGGAGCCGTTGGAGGAAACGACCTCGGAGACGACGCGGATGGCATACGGGAACTCGTCAACGGACGGGATCACGGGCAGCAGGGCCTTTTCCGCCAGTGCGCCGTGGCCGATCTCGCGGCGGGAGGTGGAGCGGCTCGCACGGGCTTCGCCGGTGGACCACTGCGGCATATTATAGTGGTGGATATAGCGGCGCTCGGTCTCGTCATAGATGGTGTCGAGTTTTTGCGCAGCGGAGAGGGTGTTCAGCGTGCAGACGGACAGAACCTGCGTCTGACCACGGGTGAACAGGCCAGAACCGTGGACGCGCGGCAGAACGCCAACCTCGGCAGCCAGCGGGCGAATTTCGTCCGGCGTGCGGCCATCGACGCGCTTGCCCTCGAGCAGCCACTTTTTGACGATCTTCTTCTGCATCTTGTACAGGCACACGTCGATCTGGACATCCCAGTCTTCTGCATACTTCTCGCCGAACTTCTCTTTGAAATCGACAACAGCCTCAGTCAAACGGGCCTCACGTACATTCTTGTCGTCGGTGTCGAGCGCGTAGGCGATCTTGTCCAGACCGTACTCGCACAGATCGTCGAGCATATCGTGGTTGACGGCGGCCTTTTCAAACGTGAACTTCGGCTTGCCGATGGCATCAACGATGGTGTTGATGAATTCCACGACCTTGACGTTCGTCTCATGGGCCAGCTTGATGCACTCCATGAGGATGTCTTCCTTGACCTCGTTGGCCTCCGTCTCGATCATGACGACCTTCTCGTGAGTCGACGCGATGGTCACGAAGCACTGGCAGGCGTTGCGCTCATCCTGCGAGGGGTTGACGATATACTTGCCGTCCAGATAGCAGACGTTGGTCGTCGCGGTCGGGCCGTTCCAGGGAATGTCGGAGTAGGCGATGACGAGAGACGAGCCGATGGAGGCGACGATCTCAACGGGGTTATCGTAGTCCTGCGCGAGGATGGTGTTGGTCAGAACGACGTCGTTGCGGAGTTCCTCGTCGAACAGCGGGCGCATCGGGCGGTCAATCAGGCGGGAGATCAGCACGCCGCGGTCGGAGGGCTTGCCCTCGCGGCGATTGAACGAGCCGGGGATACGGCCGACAGCGTACATACGCTCTTCGACCTCGATGGTCAGCGGGAAATAGTCGATGCCAGCCTTGGGCAGGGGAGAGGCGACAGCCGTGACGAGTACGACGGTATCGCCGTAGCGGCAGATGGCCTCTGCATTGCAGAGCTCTGCGACCTTGCCGGTCTCGACCGTAAAGGTACGGCCGCCGATCTCGGTTTCAAAAATGTGGTGATTCGGATACTGCTTGTGGGTGATCATGAAAGAACCTCCTTCGTTTTTTGCGCGCGTGGGAGGTTTAGCACTTGAAACTGGCGTCCGGGCACAGACGCTACTTTCAACTGCTAAATGGAACCCACGCGCATAAATTGGGTGGATGTATAAAAAAGGGCGGTCGCCCGACCGCCCTTTTCCTATGACTTACTTACGCAGGCCGAGCTTTGCAACGATTGCACGATAGCGGTTGATGTCCTTCTTGGCGAGGTAGTCGAGAAGGCTTCTGCGCTTGCCGACCATCATCAGAAGGCCGCGGCGGGAATGGTTGTCCTGCTTGTGCTCACGCAGATGCTCGGTCAGGGTGTTGATCCGGGCGGTGAGGACAGCGATCTGGACCTCGGGAGAACCGGTATCGCCGGCATGGGTTGCGTACTGCTCGATAATGGCAGTCTTTTCTTCTTTGCGCATCATAGTTGTGTTTCCACCTTTCAAAATATTCCCGGAATCCAAGTATCGGGCAGGCAGAATACCCGCGTCAGAGCGGGCGGTGTCCCGAAACTGGGAAATGGGTCGCAGCGCATGGCGCTACCTGTTAAGAATAGCATACGAATGCAGAAAAGTAAAGCGGAAATTGCCCGGAATTTCTGAAATTTTTCATGCTTGGGCACCGGACAGAATTCGACAGGACAGCATAAGATGGCGTGGGACCATCATTCCCGGAAGGAGGGAGGTTTATGCTGAAGGTCACAAAATTCGGCGGCTCGTCGCTGTGTGACAGCGCGGGCTTTTCCCGCGTGCGCGAGATTGTGCTTGCAGACCCCGCGCGCCGCGTCGTCGTCGTGTCGGCGGCAGGCAGGCGGCACGCCGCCGACCACAAGATCACGGATCTTCTCTATCTCTGCCACGCGCATCTGCAATACGGCGTGAGCTGCTGGGACTTATGGCGCAGGATCGCCGACCGCTACCGCGAGATCCGCGACGGCTGCTGCCTGACGCTGCCCATCGAGGCCGAGCTTGACGCGATCTACGCCGCCATGCGCCGCGACACGCCGCAGGACTGGATCGTCTCTCGGGGCGAATATCTGTCCGCGCGGCTGATGGCAGATCTGCTCGGCTTTGAATTTGTTGACGCAAAAGACTGGCTGCTGTTTGACGCTGCGGGACGCGTCCGGCAGGCCGCGTCCTATGCCGCGCTCGGCTCGCTTGCCGACGGGCGGAAGATCGTCACGCCGGGCTTTTACGGCGCGCTGCCGGATGGCGCGGTCCATACGCTCCCGCGCGGCGGCTCCGACGTGACGGGCGCGCTGGCCGCAGCCGCGCTGCACGCGGATCTGTACGAAAACTGGACGGACGTGGCAGGCGTGCTTGCGGCAGACCCCCGGCTGATCCAGAACCCCGCGCCGGTCGGCCAGCTGCGCTATGAGGAATTGCAGACGCTCTCACGCGTCGGGATGCAGATCCTGCACGAGGACGCAGTCGCACCGGTCCGGCAGGCGCAGATCCCGCTGCGCATCTGCAATGCGTTCGAGCCAGAGAAGCCCGGCACGCTCGTCCGCCCGCAGGTAGAGCCGGACGGCGGGCAGATCTGCTTCGCGGGCCGCAGGAAGCTTGCCATGCTGCGCCTGAGCTGCCCGCAGGAGCCGGACGCGGAGACAAAGCTGGCCGATGTTCTGGAGCAGGCGCGGCTTTCGCCGTTTTCCATGCAGAGCGTGTGCGGTGAGCTCACGGCGCTTGTGCCGATGGAGCCCGGCTCCGAACGGCTGCACCGTCTGCGGGAGCAGGCCGCGCAGGCGCTTCGCCCGCAGGCGTGCACGCTGCGCGAAAATTTGAGCGTCCTGGCCGCACTCTGCCGCTCGACCGCTGCTGTGCCGGAGCTGCTCCGCGCGGTCGAAACGAGCGGCGCGCCGGTCCATCTGCTGCAAAAATGCGGCGCCTGCGCCCTCCTGCTCGTCAACGACAGCCAATATGAGCAGTCCCTGCGCGCCGCCTACGCCGCCAGCCGCAATCTGCACGATTGACAAGCAAAACGCAGATATGATAAAATATACGGCAGTCAGAGCCGTTCTGACTGCCGCAACGCAATCCGCGCCCGTGGTGGAATTGGCAGACACGATGGATTTAGGTGCTGTCACCTTGGTGAAAGGTTTTTCCGCGGTTCCTCACCGCGGACATTCTTCGGTAAAAGCAGGCTTGCCTGTTTTTATAAACGCGGATCAAGCGTTACGCTCCGCCACGGTTTCCCTCGCCGTGTAAAAACAGAGGACAACAAAATAGCTGCAGGTATCCCTGCCGCTCATATCTGCGGGTATGGTGGAAATGGTAGACTCGGAGGATTTAGGTTCCTCTGCCGTGAGGCGTGTGGGTTCGAGTCCCACTACCCGTACCAGCGACCGACCTGCATTTTGTGATAAAAATGCAGGTCGGTTGCTATTGTTACTTCAGTAAAAATACTTGTTTTTTATATCTGTATTTTTTCCATCACCAGTTCGTCGACTTCCTGCTCCAATCTCAAAATTTCTTTCTGCAAAGTCAAACAGTGGGCATCGAGGACTGGTTTCCTCAATGCCCACTGTTTTTGCAACTGTGTGACCTTTTTCAGTTCGGCTGCATACTGTTCCCGCAGCTTTTTCGCGTGATCCCAAACGGCTTTATCCAAAACCTCCTCGTGAATCCGGTGAGAGCTGCAATAACCTTTCCCGTTCCGTTGGTATCCCCGGCAGACGTATTCCACACGGCGGCTGCCGTTCCAGTAACGGATCATGGGACTGAATACGTTCCCACATTCCTGACAGGTCAGTAGCCCGGCATAACGGTGCTTTGTACGATTGTTGACCGCCGGACGCGCCTGCTGTTTCAGCCGCGTCTGGACTTGCTGCCAGATTGCTTTTTCAATGATAACCGGATAGAAATTCTCGTGACGAAGCCAGTCCGCTTCGCAGACAGCTCGCGCTTTGCCGCCGAGATATTCCCTGCGGTGATTGACCAGAACGCCGGTATAGGCTTCCTCCGCCAGCACGTTTTTCACACTGGCATATGTCCATAGGAACTGACCGTCACGGGTTTTGTGCGTATGCCGGACTTCTTTGCCGCACCATTCAGCCCGGAGCTGCGCCGGTGTTTTTCGCCCCTCAGTATTAAGCCACCGGGTGATCTCTTTCTGTCCGCAGCCCTGTAAATACAGAGCGTAGATAAGCTGTACCGTCTCCGCCGCTTCCGGATACACCAAAACCTGATTTGTATTTCGATCCTTCCAGTATCCGAAGGGCGGCGTGATCACCAGCCCCTCTTGTTGCTTCTGACGGTATCCTGCTCGAATCTTTTTGCCAATATCCTTCGCGTAATAATCATTCATCAATCCGCGGACACCGATCATGAGATCGTCTTCTTCGCAGAAAGTATCCACACCTTCCGTTGCGGAGATGACCCGCACTTGCTGCTGTCTCAGGAAGTCGATAAACAATGCGGTTTGGGTTCGGTGACGACCCAGCCTTGAAAGGTCTTTCACGAGAACTGCATCAACCTGTTTTGCCTGAACCGCCGCTGTGAGCATATCCAGCCCACGGCGGCTGAAATTCATGCCGCTGATGTTATTATCGGCAGAACTGCCGACGATCGTCCAGCCGCTCTTTTCTGCAAAAGCGCGGCAGATCTCCTGCTGATTTTGCAGAGAATTCTGCGCCGGATCATCGTCGTTGGAGAGCCGCGCATAGAGCCAACCCCGCATTGCCATAATCTTTTACCCCACAAGCCCGTCGCCATAGAGCAGCCGCGCCAGCCGATCCCAGTCAAAATCCAGCGCACCGTATCGCTCCGTGAGCGTCCCATTTTCATAGACATCCAAGTGTGTGCGGAACGGCGCTTTGATCTGAATGTCCAGGCTGAGCTTTCCGTCTGTTTCCTGCACATAGATCTTTTCGACCAGCATCCGCAGATGCGCTTCCGTCATGGCACCCTCAGCAAGGATATCGTCGATCATGCTGATATCCCTCTTGAGTTTCGTTTGCCGATCCCGCAGGACGGCGGAGATGTTTTGCAGTTCTTCGATCTGCTTTTTTGCCGCAGCGATTTCTTCTTCACGTTTCTGGATCATGCGGTCGTAGCGCTCGGCATTTGCCCGGTCCCGTATCCGCTCCATTAAAATTGCCTCCGTTTCATCCTCCAGGCATCGAATTCGCTTTTCTAACTTGACAATCTGCGCACCGGTCAGTTCTGCCTTTGGTGTCCACTGTGCGATCAGCTGCTCCAGCGCATCCCAGTTCTGCTGATACAGCGCTTTTGTATTGCGCAGTTCGTCGATAATCAGCCTGTCCAATACGGACTCGTCGATCTGGTGCTGGGAGCAATGCTCCTTCCCGAAGCGGTTGTAGGTGCTGCAAACATAGGTGACCCGTTCGCCGCTTTTCAGATGGATGCGCCTGCCGAACATGACCCGGCCGCAGTCAGCGCAGCGCAGGAGTCCGCTGTAACGCAGGATCTCCTGCGAGGGCGCGGCGCGCACGTTCAGCCGTTTCCGCTCCGCCAGCATCATCTGCGTCTGCTCCCACAGCTCCGGCGTGATGATCGGCGGGAGGTAATTTTCATGACGGAACTGTTCTTCCGGCTCTGTGAAACGGAAGGTTTTGTTGATTTTGTTCCGCTCACTTTTGTGGCAGATGAGTGTCCCGACATAGCTTTCGTCCCTGAGAATACGAGCGATCATGGTTGCGTCCCAAAGATACTTTTTTAGGATGACGTCCTGCGTGTTGGGCAGGCTCTTGTTCAGCAGTTCCAGTTGCATGAGCGCAGGTGTTTTTCTCTTCTGCTCATTCAGTGTGCGGGCGATAGTCTTCATACCGCTGCCGCCAACGTAGGCGGTGAAGATCAGTCGAACGGTTTCAGCTGCTTCCTCTACAATGACAACCTTCTTCGTGTTTTTATCCTTGAAATATCCGAATGGCGGAATGGTCACGAGCCCTTCCTTTTGTTTTTGCCGGTAGCCGGTCCGCACACGGCGGCTGCCGTCGCGCGCATAGAAATCGTTGACCAAACCTTTGAAGCCAATGATGAGATCGTCATTTTCGTTGAACGTATCGATATTTTCCGTCGCCGAGAGGACGCGAACATCGTGCTCCCGCAGGTAGTCGATGAACAGGGCAGTCTGCGTTCGGTGTCGACCCAGCCGGGATAGGTCTTTGACAATGATCGCCTCGATTTTTCCAGCTTCCACAACTTCGTAGATTTTGTCAATGCCCTCGCGGTTGAAATGCATGCCGCTGACATTGTCATCGAAGGATTCTCCGACGACCTCATGCCCGTTTGTGACGGCGTATTCATAAATGATTTTCCGCTGATTCGTCAGGGAATTCAGTTCATCGTCCTCATCCCGACTCAGGCGGTAATACAGCCAGACTTTCATGGTTCCTCCTTCCCGCTATGGTGTGTGCTGATTGCAGCACACACCATAGCACACTGTTTTTCGAATAGCTAGAACAATCCATCTTGCGCAGCAGGAATCTACATGATCAACAAAATCCTCCTGCAACTTTGTATATGGCTGATCTACCGACAGGTAGTCATGCACCAGCATTTTCAAAAATTCATCGAACTGCGCATCCGTACCGATGTAGCTGAACGTGACCTCCGAAATATTGTCTTTTCGCTTTCTCGCCATAGGTACTCCTTTCATAGTTCCTGTTTCATATCCCAATCTTCATGATCGTCCTCAGCGTGACCGAGGGCGGTTTTCTTTTGCCGGAGCTTTTTGCGGCGCTTGCTGTCGATGTGCAGCGGCATAGTCGTTCCGTCGCGCGTCGGCGCATCGTCCGTCATCTGCTCCACAGCACGACCAAGGCGCACAAGATCACTGCCGTAATCGAGATCCATGCGCACAGATGAATTTTCTTCTTCGCTGCCTGTGCCAGAGCTGAAAACTCTTGTTTGCTGCTCTCTGAAATCGTAGTCACGGCTTTCTGCGTACTGTCTGTCAGCTCTTTGCAGGCGGAAGAATATCTCGCGTTCAGGCTCCCAGCCTGTTTCTCGAATTTTTCTGTACTCTCCTGCATCTCGTTCAATGCGGTCTGTGCGTCCTCCCGCGTCAGGAGCGTTTTCAGGTCCGTGTCCAACTGCATCTGCTGCCGGAACAGCCTGTCCTGCATTTCGAGCAGCGCGCTCCAGTTCCGCTCCGTGACCATCACGCTGGGTTCCAGCCGTTGCGCCTCGTCCATCAGCTTTTTGTGCTGCGCCAACATTTCTTGTGTTGTCATTCTCCGTTCTGTATCCAAATTCAGCCTCCATATTTTCTTTTAAGTATTTCTCCATGTGCAGCTTGCTGTCACGGCATTTGCGCCCCTCCGGTGTGGTGTAGGTGATGTTCTTGCGGCTGTCCGTCCATGCGGCATCGTAACCCTCAGAGCGGAGCAGCGTCAGAAATTCGTCCCTGTTCCCGGCATAGCGCATACACTCATCGATCACGCGCATCAGCTCGAACTTCCAACTCTCGCCTCTGTCCGCCGTGTAGTATTCTGCGTTGGACATTCCGCGCGAATGCCGCTGCTCGTCTTTCTGAAATTTCGGCAGCCCCAATTCCTCGCAGATTTGGTCATTGCGGATGCGCAGCTCCTGAATCTGTTCGTCCGCCATGTGTACCTTCCGGCCGGTTTCAAAATTCACGCTGTTGATGATGCAGTGCGAGTGAATGTGTTCGCGGTCGACGTGGGTGCAGACCAGAACCTCACAGCCGTCGAAGTATCCGGCAAGTCGGCGCGCTGCTTCGTGCGCCGTGCGCGGGTCGATGTTCGCACCTTTCGGGAAGCTCTGCACCATGTGATAAAACATCACGCCGCCGTCCTTGTGGTGCAGCAGCTTCGTACTCAGGAACTCGTCGAACGCAGTTTCCGGTTGACAGCCAATACCGCTGACGAGCGGCTGTCCATCCCAGAGCGTCTTGCTGAGTTGGGAAACGTAGCGCATGACACTTTTCATGCAGCTGCGTGTTTGCGTACCCTTTTTGTAATTCACGAAATGGACGATTGCGATTTGCCTGCACCTCCTTCCTGCATTTTCCGCAGGGCTGTGTTGATCTTGGAAAACTCGTGCACGGCAGAATCCAGATTGGCAAACTGTACCTTGCCCATATTCGCCAGCACCGTCAGCTGGTTGAGATTGTTGCCGATGGCTTTCTGCTGCCGCAGGACTTCCTTCAAGCCGTCAAGAATGACGATATGTTTTCCAAGGCAGCAGGCGGTCACATAGTCGCTCTGGGTCATTCGTGCCTGTGCCGCTTTTCGGCGTATTGCGTTCAAATCCTGTTCTGAAATCCGGATACTGAATTGTTTGTTTTTCCGCATATTCCCTCCGTTCGTAAAAGTGGGTATGGGCTTCTGCCTGCAAATAGCATTTGGCAGGGAGCCGGCGTTCCGGCGACTAGCCAAATGCGATGCTGGCTCCTCCCGAACGGGAGGATTTTTCCCGCCGCGGCGGGGCTTCTCTGCGTTGGTTTGGCGTATTGCGCCTGCGTTTTTTCACATTGTCCGCACGTTGGCGCAACGTTGGCTTTTCCCGTTGCGCCGCGCACACACTCGCAGTCTGGGCAGAAAACCGCACACAGCGGCGACACGCGCCTCACGGCGCACTGCGGGTGCTCGGTACGCCAGCAGGGTCGATAGGGTCGATTTTTTCCACGGTGGGAAGATCGGCACCATCGACCCTTTTCAGGCAGATGAGGCGCTCGCCGTTACTCTTTCGGAATGATACGAAAATGCCGTTTTTCCTTAGAGCGTCAACGCTTTTTCGGATTTGATGCGAAAAGCTGTTCGGTGTCCAACCCTCGATTCCGGCAGGGTCGATCTTTTCCAACAGCACTTTCGCAGGGGCGCTGATTTCGGTCTCTTTTTGTAGAAGTTCAGAGAGAAGATTTTCGATTTGAAGTGCCGAAATCTTAGAAGCGCCGCTGCAAGTTTTGCTGTCCTCAAGCAGTTTCCAGACGTGATCTTCCTCTCCGAATTCCAGTTTTAACGTGCGATCTGCGATGTCCCGCCCGGTGCAGTGCAGCGAGGCAATGTTGGCAAGACGCGAATTTTTCTGGAGAACAAAGGTCGAATCTGCCGCGCCGCTTAAGCCCGTCGAGCCGGAGATCATATTCATCGGATCGTCGTCGTGGAGCTTGCGCAGATGGTGAATCAAGAGAATCGCGATGTGCCGCTTGTCCGTAAGCTGTTTCAAAAGCCCGATGTCCTGATAGTCATTTGCGTACAGATTGCTGTCACCGCCTACGCTGCGGACGCGCTGCAAAGTATCAATGACAACCAGTTTTGTACTGGGGTGTTCGTTCAAAAACTGCTCGATCTGCTGCTCCAGACCGTGTTTTAATGTATCAGCCATGATTGTAAAATGTAGCGTCGGCGGCGCATCTTCCGTCAGATCAAAGAGCCGCGTCTGGATACGCTGGAACGAATCTTCAAGACTGAGATACAGCACTTCACCCTGCGTTACTGCAAAATTCCACAGCGGCTGCCCCTGTGCAACGCATAAGCAGAGCCACAAAGCCAGCCAAGACTTGCCGATCTTCGGTGCGCCCGCGAGGATGTGCAAGCCCTCTGGAATAAGCTCATCTACCAGAAAGTGCGTCGGTTCATATGTCCTGTTTTGCAGATCTTCCGCATTGATAGTGTGTAGTTTGTTCATACTGTCACCTCCTTTCGATATTGTTGCTGCGATTTTTATTTTCGATTTCCCGCACCGATATCGTAACATAAGGATTGACTTTTGAAAATAGGTAATGTATCATTTCAATAGATACACTATATCGATGCAAATACATTCTCTAATGAGGAAACAGCTTATGGGCGTTTTAGGAAAAGACTTATTTGATTTCCATCGGCCGCAGACAAACACCAAAGTCGAATTTGGTGCATCCGCCTATTGGGTAGAGGATAGAACGATGCCGCAGCCGTATGGAGCGGTGCTGACGGAAATACTGAACCTTGATGTCGCACCTTTTCAGGAATTGCTGAATCAGCTGAACACAGCCGTTCAAGAAAAAAGTGATAATGTCCTGCGTGCTTACATGGACATGAAGAAGGGACTGGCTTCTCTGCCGCTCTACCGGCTGTATCTGGAGGACTTTCGCGTCTTTGGCGATATGCCGGTCGAGGCGTTTGCGGTCGGAGAAGCACAGGATGCTTTTGCGGAGTTCGTGATGCAGGAAGATCATGATCTGCCCGCATTCATGCAGCAGCAGATCGACGATATTCGTTTGATTCAGGAACGGTATGCGTGGTTTCTCGACGGCGTTTTTGCCGACGCAGTATTTGAAAAGAAAAAGGGCCAGAAGAAAATTCCTCTGGCCCCGATGATCTGTTCGCGCGGATATGAAGCTTTTATCAGCGGCGTCAGTCTCGGTGAAAACCCTGAGACAGACGCGCCGCCGGTGAAGACGCAGTACCGCATCCGCGGCGAGAAGGAAAAAGCCGAGATCGTCGAGAGGATGTACTTCGACCGGCTGCTGGATTTTGTCTATGTGGAGTTCATGAAGGGGCTGCAAAAGGGCTTTGTACCGAAACGCTGCACCAACTGCGGGCGCTGGTTTTTACAGAAACCGGGAGCGACCTATGCCTATTGCACAGAACCTGCACCGGGGCAGGACGGCAAGACCTGCCGTGAGATCGGCGCGAGCAGCAGTTTCCGCAGCAAAGTAGAGAACAACGATGTCTGGAAGGTTCACCAACGGGCTTACAAAAAATATTTCGCCCGCATCAGAAGCGGTCTGATGACCAAGAGCGAGTTCGAGGTGTGGTCCCGGCAGGCAGCAGAACTGCGGGATGCCGCGCTGGAACGATATGCGCGGGCGGAAAACGAGGAGGAACGGCAGCGCATCGCGCAGGAGGTCACTGAGGCGCTCAACACAGAATGATAGAAAAAGCAATTCTAAATAATTTAGAAAAAACAGCAGGGAAACAATATCATGAGCCAGAAATAATTCTAACGTATTGTGCCGCTACATAGTGTATGGAAAAGTGTGCATTCCTGTGTACCCGAATGCTTGAAAGGCATGTAGGAGGCTCTGACAAAATCACCAAAAGTGAGAGAGAATTTCACGCGAACTTGATGCAATATTTCCACTTGCTAATTCGGTAAAGCATCATTATAATCAAAATTAAATTGGCCGTAATTTGCTTAAAAAGTTCCGAAAACCTTGAGAAATTTCAAGAAATGAATATATATATATATTCAAGAATTACAGGAAATGGCGGAATGGGGCTTGCGGCGGAAAAGCAGGAGGAAAGACAGTGAAAGCACATCTGACAAAGCGACTTGTGTGCCTGATCCTGGCAATTGTTTTGTGCCTGTCTGCGGCGGTTATCCCGGCGCTTGCAGCAAACGACACGAAAAATGTCAAGGTTAAGGTTCAGAAGGTCAGCAACGACACCGTTCCTACGGAGCTGAATCCGGAGCGTCAGGCAGCGGCGGAAGATACCGTCCAGACACAGTCGGCGGAGGGACCGGTTCGTGTGTCCATCGTTGTAAAAGGTGGATCCGTTCTGGATAAATATTCAACGAACGGCCTTACCGCCAACTACGCTGCCGCCAATTACCGGCAGCAGGTGCGCGCTTCGCAGAACGCGGTGGCGCGTGAAATCTCCGCAGACGTACTCGGCGGCAAGAAGCTGGACGTGGTGTGGAATCTGACGCTGGCCGCGAACATCATCTCGGCAAATGTCGAATCTGACCAGATTGACGCAATCCGCGCGCTGCCAGATGTTGAGGCGGTCGTGGTTGAGCAGCGCTACTATCCCGACCGCTCGGCGGAGAAGCTGGCGACGCAGCCCAATATGGCCACGTCCTCCAGTATGATCGGCACGAACGTCGCATATGAAACCGGTTATACCGGCGCGGGCACGCGGATCGCCGTGATCGATACCGGCATCGATACCGATCACCAGTCGTTTGACAACGGCGCATTCGACTATGCGCTACAGCAGGAAGCGAACGGCAATGAGAATTACATCAAGAGCCTCGATCTGCTCGACCAGAGCAAGGTAACGGCGGTTCTCAGCCAGCTGAACATTGCGCAGAACGGCGTGAGCGCCGACGACCTCTACTATGGCAGCAAGCTTCCGTTCGCATATAACTATGTAGATAAGAATACCGACGTGACGCACGACAACGATACGCAGTCGGAACACGGCTCGCACGTTGCCGGTATTGCGGCGGCAAACAAATATGTCCCGCAGACAGACGGCGACGAAACCACCTATGTTTCCGCGCTGGATACCGTCAAGACACAGGGCGTTGCGCCGGAGGCACAGCTGCTGGTTATGAAGGTGTTCGGCTCGAACGGCGGCGCGTTCGATTCGGACTATATGGCGGCCATCGAGGACGCAATTGTTCTGGGTGCCGACAGCATCAACCTCTCGCTCGGCTCCAGCTATCCCGGCCCGTCGAAGTACACGGCCTATATGGACGCGGATACCGATCCGGTTCCGGTCTATCAGGCAATTCTGGACAGCCTTGCGTCCAAGGACGCTGTGGTGTCCATCTCTGCCGGTAACTCCGGCAACTGGGCGGAAAATGCCTATGCCGGCTCCAATGGCTACGATGCCAGCAGCGGCACGGGGCTGCTGTATGACGATGACGTCAGCATGGACGTGGTCGGCGCGCCCGGCTCGTTCACCAATGCATTTACCGTCACGTCGGTTGACAACATCGGCAACACCGGCGAATACCTGGAGGTTGACGGCCAGAAGTTCATCTACATGGAAACGACCGGGGAAAAGGCCGGCCATGGCATGAAGCAGATGAAGTCTATCGCTGGCGAGTATGAGTATATCCTGATCGACGGCGTGGGCAACACGGGAGATTATGACGCCATCGGCGGCAAAGACCTGCTGGAGGGTAAGATTGTGTTCTGCTCTCGCGGTGAGCTCGACTTCTCCATGAAAGCAAGCAACGCCGCGCAGTATGGCGTTGCCGCAACGATTGTTTACAATAATGTCCCCGGTACGATCAGCATGGATCTGAGCAGTTACTGGAACGAAGCACCGTGCGTTCTGGTGACGCAGGACACAGCAAGAGTGTTCCGCGACAAGGCAGAGCCGGTCTATGACAAAAACGATTCCAGCAAGGTGCTCTACTATAAGGGTAGGATGAAAGTCAGCGCAGATGCAGCTGTCATTCCGGACTCCGCCGAGTACATGACCATGAGCAGCTTCGCCAGCTGGGGTGTTCCCGGCAGCCTGGAGCTGAAGCCCGAAATCACCGCCCCTGGCGGCAACATCTATTCGGTCAACGGTCTGGAGCAGGGCGGTAAGGGCTATGAGAATATGTCCGGTACGTCCATGGCTGCGCCGCAGATTGCCGGTATGTCAGCGCTGTTTGCGCAGCATTATCAGGCGGCCGGTCTGTCCAAGACGAACCGCTCGGTGCGCCATCTGGCGCAGAGCCTGCTGATGTCCACAGCTACTCCGGCGCGAGAGGACGCGACGCATTACTGGTCGGTTCTGAAGCAGGGTGCGGGCGTTGCGAACATCGGCGCGGCCATCACGGCAGATTCCTATGTCTGGATGGCCGATTCTGCGAACAAGGGCGCTTCCGACGGCAAGGTCAAGGTTGAGCTTGGCGAGGACGCGGCAAAGAACGGTACATACAGCTTCTCGTTTGATCTGTATGATCTGTCCGGCACGGAGCAGACTTATGACCTGTCGGCAAGCTTCTTTACACAGGCAATGACCACCATCGGCGGTGATCGTTATCTTGATGAGGCAACCGCACCGCTGGTGGCAAATGTTACCTATGGCAGTGCGGCAAGCGGCAGCAGCGTTACTGTTCCCGCAAACGGTCACGCGACCGTCACGGTAAACATTGCACTGACGGCGGAGCAAAAAGCGGCGCTTGACCGCGACTATTCGGTTGGTGCATATCTTGAGGGCTATGTGTTCGCGCAGGAGCGCACAAGCGCCGAGGGCGTGAGCGGCACGTGCCACTCCATCCCGGTGCTGGGCTTCTACGGCTCATGGACGGCTTCGAGTATGTTTGAGGTTGGCGACTACTATCACTACCAAAGTGGCGAAGAGACCCGGATGCCGTATCTGGGCAACGCCTATACCGATAACAATGTGCTGTACGTCAAGTACGCATCCGACAACAGCCCCTATAGCCGCGGCAGCGTGCTTGGCGGCAACCCTGTTGTCAACGACAGCAAATATCTGCCCGAGCGCAACGCCATCAACAGCGAGAACGGCGACAGCATTTATTATTGGAAATTCTGCGCCATCCGCAACGTGGCAGACAGCCGTTTGCAGATCATCAACAAGACGACGAATACCGTCCTTGCAGAGCAGTCGCTCGGCCACTTCCTTGGCGCGTTCTATTCGCAGTATTTTAACCCCAGTGAGTACGTCAATCTGCCGCTGGACTGGAAGCCCGCTGGCATGAAAGAGGGCGAACAGCTGGAGTTGAACCTGACGCTGGCACCGGAGTACTATGTGCAGGACGACGGCAGCGTGAACTGGGCTTCGCTCGGCAGCGGCGCAACGCAGACGTTTACGGCCGTGATCGACAACACCGCGCCGGTTGTGAACAATGTTACAGTTGCTGACAACGAAATGACCGTCAATATTTTTGACAACCAGTATGTGGCGGCTGTTCGTCTGTATGACCGCAGCGGTACGGTGAAACTGGCAGAGGCCGGCGCAAATCAGACGACTGCGGCCAATACGGCAAATGACTTTACGCTGAATCTGTCCAGTGCCAACGGCAACATTTTCTACGTCAAGGCATATGACTACGCGATGAACGAATCCACCTATCGTGTGGAAATGGAAATCGGCGAACAGCCTGGCGAACCGGCAATGTTCCTCTTTGATGCCTACTATACCGGCAACAAGATCTGGAACACCATGAGCGGCAGCGATACAACCTATGTCAAGACGCCGTATGCCGCAAGCGCGGATGATTTCTATGCGGCGGCCTATGTGGACGGCAAAATTGTTGCCTCCACCAGCACGGGCGATTTGTATGTGCTGGACGCCAATGACCCCGAGAACGCAAGCTATGTCCGCACGCTGGATACGCTGCTGCTTGACATGGCCTATGACAAGACAAGCGACACGCTCTATGGCGTGGATGCTGGCAGCAAGGTCTACACCATCGACCGCTACAGCGGTGAGCTGACGCTTGTCGGCACGCTTCCGGTCAAGGCCAGAACGCTTGCCTGCGATGACAGCGGCAATTTCTACTATGCATTTGCCGAGACAGATTACAGCTACTATAAGATTTACCGCCTGCCGATTACGGCAGTAACCTCCGATGCAGCCGCAGATCCGGAAGCAATTGTGACGGTCGGCCAGCGCTATACAACGCCGGAGGAGGACGACTTCAGCGCCGTCGGTTCGCTGGAGTGGGAATCGAAAGAGAATGTTCTGTTCTTTGCCGTCAGCTCCGCGCTGCACAAGATCGACCTGACCGCAAAGACAAGCGCAGAATGCACGGAAAGCGGCTGGGGCGATTACTTCCCGGCAGAGTTCCACGCGCTCTGCATCCCGCGCGAGGGCGGCAGCTGGAGCGCTTCGGAAAGCGCCGCCGCAGTTGCGCTCTCGGATCACAGCGTTTCCCTGCTCCTTGGCAAGACGCAGACGCTGAAAGCATCGGTTCTGCCGTGGAATCTTGCAAACCGTGAGGTTGTGTGGAGCAGCTCCAACAGCAGCGTTGCAGCCGTCAGCGCCAACGGCGTGGTTACGGCCAAAAATGCCGGTACCTGCACCATCCGAGCAGCCTCCGCGCAGAACCGCTCGGTCTATGATGAGTGCACGGTCTCGGTGGAGCAGCTGAACGTAACGCTCACCGGTATGCTCCAGGACGCAAACGGCAAGGCAGAGCTGTTCAGCTGGGATCTGAAAAACAGCAGCAGCTGGAAGACCGGTATTGAGATCGACACCAGCATGGCGGCCATGGCCTATGACCCCGTGGATCAGGTCTACTACGTCATCGACGCGACCGACCGCACCATGGTCAAGGACGAGTCGCAGACGTGGAAGCTCCACAAGGTCGACCCGGCGGCAGGCAAGAGCCTTGCGGTTGCAGACAACGGCATCGGCGTTCCGATGATCGACATGGCGTACAGCACCAAATTTTCCGCGGCAGGCGCTGCCCGTCTGGTCGGTATCTACCGCATGGGCTACGTCTTTAAGCCGTTTGACCCGATGGACACCAGCAATGTGACGCTTCGTGACGCGATTCAGCTTCCGGTCTCCAACCATCATGCACAGAACCTGATCGGTATCGCATCGCTGGGCGTGGAAACGCACAGCAGCGACGCGTGGTACGACGGTGCAACGGATTGGTACGGCGACCCGGAGAACACGACCTGGAGCGGCGAATATGAGGCGGAGCACTTCGCGATCCTGGACGATGCGGGTTATCTGTGGGATCTGTGGATCAGCGTGCATGACGACGGCTACGGCTTTGATTATACCACCACAAAGACGCCGCTGTCGGCACTGGAAGCGCCTCCTTATGACTCGACCAGCAACTACGTCTACTGCTCCATGACCGCGTACAGCGACGGCAGCCTGTACCTGTCCCGCTTCAACGGCGACACGAACGAGATCTACCGCCTGCGCAAGGACGCGGACGGCAGCTATGAGGCCGTCCTGATCGACGACTTCGGCAGCGGCGTCTGGCCGGCACTGCTCGGCGGCGTGGAGACCAGCAAGGACGATCCGGTTCCCGTGACGGTCGACAAGAGCGCGCTGCAGAAGCTGTACGACGACAATCAGAACCGCAGAAAAGACGACTATGTAAGCGGCTGGGACGCATTCGAGACGGCAATGCGTGAGGCGGAGGCTGTTCTTGCCGACGAAAACGCCACGCAGGAAGCGGTAGACGCAGCGAAGGTAAAGCTGGAAGCAGCCATTGCCGGGCTTAAGAAGAAGCCCGAGACGCCGATCATCCCGCCGTATTATCCCATCCTCGGCAATACCGGCTCGTCCCGTGCGAACAGCAAGCTGCCGTTTACCGACGTGTCGAAGAGCGACTGGTTCTATGATGCCGTCAAGGGCGCATGGCAGAATTACCTGATCGACGGCGTGACCGCTACGACCTACAAACCGCACGGCACACTGACCGTGGCTGAGGCGATCAAGCTGGCCTCCGCGCTGCATCAGATGCAGAATACTGGCAAGGTGACGCTGATGAACGGCAAGACCAACTGGTATAACAGCTATGTCGAATACGGCATTGCGAACGGCATTCTGGACAAGAGCTATGCCAACTACACCAGAGCGCAGATGAACGCCCCGGCGACCCGCCGTGAGTTTGTGTCCATCTTCTATCCGGCGATGGACGGCTACAAGGCGCTCAACAACATTGCCGACAACGCGATCCCGGACGTGAAGCTGGGCGACAAGTGTGCGGATGAAATTTACGCATTCTATCGTGCGGGCATCCTGACCGGCTCTGACAAGCAGGGTACCTTCAACCCCGACAGCACCATTGTCCGCAGCGAGGTCGCAGCCATCCTCCTCCGGATGTACGATGCGTCCACGCGTGTACAATTCACTCTGAAATAATTTCCAGTCAAGCAACGAGCGGATTTGGACTTGTTCCGAATCCGCTCGCTTTTTGTATAAAGAAAACCACCGGCAATGCCGGTGGTTCCAAAAAGCTTTACAGTCCGACGTGTATTCCCGTTGCAGCATGGTTTCCTTGTCGCATTTTGCAGCAATATTATAATACCGTTCTCGCGCTGCCACGGACCACTTGACCGCTTGCGTCTCACATGGGATTGCACTCTCCAAAGTAATGTGAGGATATTTCGCTTTCAGATTAAGGACGATTTCTGCGGCGTATAAATCAACTCCAAGAGCCACGCCGCTAACAGAAGACTTGCTTCATCAGAGAGTTATATCAAATCATAAAAATCTTTCACCAAGGTGACATCACCTTTAGGTTCCATTGCGCAAGCGTGCAGGTTCAAGTCCTGTCGGGCGCACCACTCAGAAATGACCTTTGGATGTCAGGCAGCCGCGCAGAGCGCGCCCGCCTCGACAACAAAGGTCTTTCTTCGTTCAAAATCGTGGCCGCTGACGCTGGGCCACGATTTTGTTTTTGAGGCGATTGATTTACGGTGTTCAAGTACCGATTTCGTGAGCAGATGAGCCTCCGTCGCCATTCAGCTTTTCCATCACCAGCGCATCAACCTCCTGCTCCAATCTCAAAATTTCTTTCTGCAAAGTCAAGCAGTGGGCGTCGAGGACCGGCTTCCTCAACGCCCACTGTTTTTGCAACTGTGTGACCTTTTCAGTTCGGCTGCATATTGCGCCCGCAGCTTTTCTGTATCATCCCGGATGGCTTTATCCAGAACTTCTTCGTGGATGCGGTGAGAGGTGCAATAACCTTTCCCGTTCCGTTGGTAGCCCCGGCAGACGTATTCTACGCGGCGGCTGCCGTTCCAGCAGCGGATCATGGGACTGAACACGTTCCCGCATTCCTGACAGGACAGCAGCCCGGCATAGCCGTTTACCCCGCAAGCCCGTCGTCGTAGAGCAGCTGCGCCAGCCTGTCCCAGTCAAAATCCAGCGCACCGTATCGCTCCGTGAGCGTCCCATTTTCATAGACATCCAGATGTGTGCGGAACGGCGCTTTAATCTGAATGTCGAGGTTGAGTTTTCCATCCGTTTCCTGCACATAGATCTTTTCAACCAGCATCCGCAGGTGCGCTTCCGTCATGACACCCTCAGAGAGAATGTCGTCAATCATGCTGATATCCCGTTTGAGCTTCGTTTGCCGATTCCGCAGGACAGCGGAGATGTTTTGCAGTTCTTCGATCTGCTTTTTTGCCGCAGCGATTTCTTCCTCGCGCTTTTGAATCATGCGGTCGTAGCGTTCAGCGTTCGCCCGATCCCGTATCCGCTCCATTAAAATTACCTCCGTTTCATCCTCCAGACAGCAGATTTTCTTTTCCAGCTTGATGATCTGCGCACCAGTCAGCGCTGCCTTTGGTGTCCACTGTGCGATCAGCTGCTCCAGCGCATCCCAGTTCTGCTGATACAGCGCTTTTGTATTGCGCAGTTCGTCGATAATCAGACTGTCCAATACAGACTCGTCGATCTGGTGCTGGGAGCAATGCTCCCTCCCGAAGCGATTGTAGGTACTGCAAACATATGCTGCAGCTTGTTCAGGTCGATCTTCGCATAGGGTGTATCTGAAAACTCCCAACGCACCCGGACAGCGGATCTTTTCACGCTGCGCTGCACCATTTTTCCTTGAAATACGTCAGTATTCCTGCGAAAAAATGTCTTGCTCAGCGCAAAAATTTCTCGCTGCCGGTCACATTGGGAGTTTTCAGATACACCCTAGGTTCGATAGGGATATGATGTCAGGTTATGACCTCTCTTGTCATGAGCTATGGTTAAAATAGTTGGAAAAGTCGGTGCATCGCCGCGCGATCGTGCGGCGATGCACGCATTGCTGCGTTGCAGATGTGTTCTCTCTCCATGCATGGCGATTTAACATCTGTATTGACCGCAGTGAAGTCAAAGAGTCATGCCGCACGCAGTTCGCTGCAAAAACGCGATATACGCTTCAGCGCTTCGTGGAGTTCATCATCCGAGCAGGTATATGCGATACGGATGAAGCCTTCGCCGCATTCGCCAAAGG
>ERZ1673697.367-NODE-367-length-72077-cov-7.129599_pt1 | contig 72077 bp, 62 predicted proteins | sample MGYA00580227_ERZ1673697 | MGnify/ENA primary metagenome ERZ1673697 (study PRJEB41218, sample SAMN15661759) | gut metagenome | host: Homo sapiens | place: Canada: London | collected 2015-08-20/2019-03-30 | study: EMG produced TPA metagenomics assembly of... | reverse complement strand
CTAGCCTTCCAAGCTAGATACGTGGGTTCGATTCCCATCACCCGCTTTACAGAAGAGATTCTGTAGATTTTATGCGCGAGTGGCTCAGTGGTGGAGTATCGCCTTGCCAAGGCGAGGGTCGCGGGTTCGAATCCCGTCTCGCGCTTTATTTTTTTGAAAAAATATAATTAGAGAATAAGAACCTGTTAGTGTTGATGCACTAGCAGGTTTTTTGTCAGAAAATAAGCGCTTGCCTGTATGTGTGAAAGATGGTATACTGTCAACGAAAAAAAGAAAAAAGGTGAGAATATGAAAATTGTGGTATTAGATGGATATACAGAAAATCCTGGCGATTTAAGCTGGGATGGTTTTCGCCAGTTTGGAGAAGTAATTGTATACGACAGAACACCGAAAGAACTGATCTTATCTCGTATGGATGGGGCAGAGGTTGTCTTTACTAATAAGGTTGTCATCACAAGAAAGATCATTGAGGCAAGCCCGGCACTTCGTTTTATAGGTACATTGTCAACTGGCTATAATACAGTAGATTTAGAGGCAGCGGATGAGCGACAAATACCGGTCAGCAATATTCCTTCATATAGTACGCAGGCAGTTGCACAGCTTACAATGGCATTGTTGTTAGAGATATGTCATCATGTAGGGGCACATTCAGCTCAGGTTATGGCTGGAAAATGGAGCAGTTGTCCTGATTTTTGTTTTTGGAGTTATCCATCAATGGAGCTTGCTGGAAAGACAATGGGAATCATTGGATATGGAAATATTGGACAGGCAGTTGCACGTTTGGCAGTTGCGTTTGGTATGAATGTGATTGCATATGGTCATCATGGAATCAAAGAAGAACTTCTGACAGAGCATGTACGTTCAGTAAGCCTTGAGGAATTATATAATGAGTCAGATGTAATTAGCCTGCATTGTCCATTAACTAAGGAAAACATGGCAATGATTAGAAAAGACAGCATAGCAAAAATGAAGGATGGTGTAATTTTGCTAAACACAGCAAGAGGTCCGCTGATTTGTGAACAAGATTTAAAAGAAGCACTTGTTTCTGGCAAGGTTAGTTATGCGGCAATGGATGTTGTGGAGACTGAACCAATTCCAGAAGATAGTCCACTTTTAAGCGCACCGAATGTATTGATTACGCCACATATTGCATGGGCAGCAAAAGAAACAAGACAGCGATTGATGGATATAGCTGTTGAAAATTTAAGCGCTTATGTACATGGAAAACCGATTCATGTAGTTAATTTAAAGTCAAAAGGATAAAGAAAATGAATTTATTGTCTTTGGAACAAGCACAAAAAAGTTATGGAGAAAAAGTACTGCTAAAGCAGGCCAACTTTTATTTGAATGAAGGTGAGAAGGTTGGAATAATTGGAATTAACGGAACAGGAAAAACAACACTTCTTCGTATATTGGCAGGAACAGAAGTGCCAGATGAGGGAAGCCGTACAGTGGCTAATCATGTTGTACTTCGTTTCCTGGAACAAAATCCGCATATGCCGGCTGATATGAGTGTTTTGGAGTATGTGCTGCAGGGAGAAAAGGAAGAAGATCGATGGATTCTTGAGCCAGATGCCAAGACATTGCTGATGACTTTTGAACTGAATGATTTTAATCAGCTATGTGGTCAGCTTTCAGGCGGTCAAAAGAAACGCGCTGCGCTTGCTAAGACGCTTCTTCGTCCAGCAGATATTTTGATTTTGGATGAGCCAACAAATCATCTTGATACAAAGATGGCTGATTGGCTGGAAGATTATCTCAGACGCTATCGCGGAGCCATGATTATGGTAACACATGATCGATATTTTCTTGATCAGGTAACAAATCGCATCACAGAATTAGATCATGCAAGTTTATATTCATACGAGACAAATTATTCGGGCTATCTGCAAAAAAAGGCAGAACGAGAGCAAAATGAAGATTCTGCAGCAGCAAAACGGAAGAATTTGTTACGAACTGAGCTGGAATGGTTAAATCGTGGTGCACGTGCGCGCTCTACAAAGCAGAAGGCTCATATCCAGCGAATTGAAAATTTACAGGAGCAGCGTGGACCAGTTAGAGATCGCACTGTGCAGCTGGACAGTGTTGCAAGCCGTCTTGGAAAGACAACGCTTGAAGTGGAAGGCCTGGCAGGTGGCTATCCGGGTCATGAGTGCTTTCATGATTTTTCATATATTTTTCTAAAAGGAGACAGAATTGGAATTGTAGGACAGAATGGGTGCGGAAAAACTACACTTATGAAGATTTTAGCAGGAACAATTATGCCGCTTCGAGGTACACGAACAGTAGGTATGACGCTTAAGATTGGTTATTATACACAGGAGATTGCATCAGATCCGTCAGCAGGTGTTGCCTATATGGATCCGAATAAGAAAGTGCTTGATTATATTCGTGATACCGCAGAATATGTTCGTACACCAGAGGGAAGCGTGTCTGCATCCGTTATGCTTGATAGATTTTTATTCCCGCCAGTCGTGCAGCAGCAGCTGATTAAAAGTCTTTCTGGAGGAGAAAAGAAGAGGCTCTATCTTCTTCGTGTCCTTATGGAAGAACCAAATTTTTTGATTTTGGATGAGCCGGCCAATGACCTTGATATTCGCACGATGGAAGTTCTTGAAGATTATCTTGACCGTTTTGAAGGAATTGTGGTAACTGTATCACATGATCGATACTTTTTGGATCGTTGTGTGCGCCGTATGTTTGCCTTTGAAGAAAATCACACATTGCGCCAGTATGAAGGCGGTTATAGTGATTATGCAGCTGTGAAACAAGCTGAGGAGGAAGAAAAACAAAGAGCAGAGCGCGAAAAGGAAAAGAAAAAACAGCAAAAGGCAGAAGAAGTAACGAAAAAACCGGCAAGAGAGCAGAAACTTCGCTTTAGTTACCTTGAACAGCGAGAATATAATACGATTGAAGAAGATATTCAAACGCTGGAGGAAACAATTGAACAGCTTGAAAAGAATATGGATGCGGCGGCGACTGATTTTGTGCGTCTGAGAGAGTTGTCAGAGAAAAAAGAACAAAGCGAAGCACTCCTTGAACAAAAAATGGAACGCTGGGTGTATTTAAGTGATTTGGCAGAGCGTATTGAGGCTCAAAAAAATAGTTAAAATAAATTAGAAAGGTAAGAGAATCATGAATACAAAGAGTTTTTTAATTAAGGATACTACAAAAGAAGAACGTATTGCACTGATAAAAGAGTGGATTCCAGATGATGATGGCTGCAGCGATAATTGTGGAATAAGCCTATGGGATATGTATGATGCTTATATTAAGGGAGAAAAGGAAATTTCACAGATCAATATGGAATTTAGAGCAAGCTATTACACAGAAGGAGAGCTTGAAGAAAAGGCACCTGGATGTGGACAGGGATATACAAGACGATAAGTAATACAAAAAAAGCTGATGCAGAACAATGAAAAGATTGTCTGTATCAGCTTTTTTTGTTGACAAATCATTGGAAATTTGATATAACAATAACATAAAAGTAGCATAACTTAATTAAAAAGAAATTTACTACCAAGTCAATAAAGGAGGCAGCTTATGGAGGAGAGTCAGACATCATCTAAAAAAAGGCGAAGAAATTCTGCAGAAAAGCTGTTGGCAAAACAAAAAGACTATACGTTCAGCAGTGAAGATTTGTTGACGCTTGATCATTGGGAACAAACATTAAAAAACCAGAGAACACGGTCAACATATATTGGTGCAATTTTGTTAGTTTGTGATTATTACCGAAAACCGATTCATGAGATTACACCAGAAGAATGGGTTTTGTATGTAAATAGTGTAATGCCAGATCAAATTGTAAAGCGTGAGATTTCTGTTTCTACATCGCGAATACGTTATTATGCCATTATTGGCTTTCTGGATTTTTACAGTATAAATCATCCATCGTATGCAGAAACGTCAGATCAGTTTTTAAATCCAGCGCATGCACCAACACCAAAGGTGAACAAATATCCAACGGCTGTGCAGATGGCATCTATTTTGCAGGCAATGAAGAAGGCAGATATTCAGGTGTATGTTGCAGCGCTTCTCGCTTATGAATGTGCACTTGCGCCGAGTGAGATTATTGAGCTTCAGACTAGCTCATTTATCAGAAATGGAGAGGATGGAACATGTATGCTGTCCGTTCCTGGTAAGGCAAAACGTTTGATAGTTATACGAGAAGACTTGATGGAAGAGATCGAGCACTTTTTTTCAATGGGCGGATATTATGGCGATGACTGGCTTTTACACAATAAATATGGCGGGCAGATGAGAGCGTCTGTTTTGCAGAGAGCATGCAGAAAGGCACAGCGGGAAGTAATTAATGCAGGTATCATATTAGAGCCATATTCACTGATCTCAATCCGAAGTGCGGCAATTCATCGCTTTTTGATGTCAGATGGTGCAAAGGGTACTAGTACGGCACAATATGCAGGAATCAGTGAGGCATATGCGCTTCAGATGCAAAGTGTCGGGTTGGCATCAGCTGTCCAGCTTCCAGGAACGAAGCGTGGCTATACTATTTCAGATCTGCTTGATTCCTCAAATGAAGAAAGCAGCAAAAAAACACAACAGAAATAAGAAAGGAATACAGCGAATGGGACAAAGTGAAGAACAGTTGGAGAGTCAATGGGACAAAATGTTGAAAATTAAAACTACAGGGCGTGATGACAGTCATGCGGATGCCTTTTGTTATCCATATGAGCCAACACCATATTGTGTATTAGAGCGCTTGGCTAACAGCGGTTTGATTCAAAAAAAGCAGAAAGTCTTGGATTATGGAACAGGAAAGGGAAGAGTGTGTTTTTTTCTTTCATATCAGACGCGCTGCCATAGTGTTGGTATTGAGTATGATGAGCGTATTTTTGCAGGAGCAGAACAAAACAGAGAAAATGCGGTTTCAGGTGCGCGTACACAATTTGTTCTTACCAATGCAGAAAGTTATGAAGTACCATCAGATGTGAGTTTTTGCTATTTCTTTAATCCATTTTCAGTAGAAATCCTAAAGAGAGTAGTAGCAAGGATTCTTGAATCTTATTATGAGAATCCAAGGCCGATTCAGCTTATGTTTTATTATCCGTCAGATGAATATGTAAGTTTTTTGATGACGCAAGATGAGCTGATGTTTTCTGATGAGATTGACTGCAGAGATTTGTTTGATGGAAATGACAGCAGAGAGAAGATTTTGGTGTTTGATGTGGGGTAAGTTGGAAAGCTAATTTGGGGTGGAGTATATAAAATACATAACATAAAAGTAGCATAACTTATAAAGAACAAAATTTTCCACCCAAAACTTCCCTCTCCAAAATACACACATTTACCCAACAAACCACCACTAAAATTTTGATTCAAAAATTTAATAAAAAGAAAGAAAACTATATGACAATTAGAAAACCAGAATATTATGATGAATTTGTCTGCACTGCCAATAAATGTCCATTCACCTGCTGCCGTGAGTGGAAAATCGAAGTGGATGACGAGACAAATGAAAAATGGAAGAAATTACAAGCACCAGAGAATGTATATCCAGTTCGAAAGAATATGAGCCAATACACACAAAAAAAGGACAATATGCGCGTAATTGCATTAAATAAAAAACATATATGTCCTTTCTTAAATGAACAAAAGCTGTGCCGTCTGGTATGTACATTTGGCGATGACGTTTTATCAAAGACATGCCGTGTTTTTCCAAGAGAAATTCATAAGTTTTTAGATCAAGAAGAATTTTTCCTTATGCCGTCATGTCCAGCTGTTATTGACTTGATGAAAAAATATCCAGATTGTAAATATATTGAAATGGATACTGAAAACATAGAAGGAAAGAAGAATACTGAATTTAGTGAATTAAATTTTTTAAGAAATGTACGCAGCATATTTTCTGATTGGATGAGAAGAAAAGAATTTGATCCACAGGAAAATTTAAAACATATTTTCTTTGCTGCACTTGAGCTATGGCGTATTTGGCAGGAAAACAGTAATGAAGATTTTTTATTTTCAGATGATTTCAATGCTCAGATTAAAAAGAATCTTAAAGAGTATAAAACACAAAAGCTTCAAAAAGAACTGGCGGATGCCATTTCGAAAATTCCTTCTGATCAGGAATCAGCCATTTTTGAACAAAATGAATTGTTTTTAGATTTGACAACTAATTATGAAAGAGAAGGCTTGTATAAGAGTGAGCTAAAGGATGTGCTTAACAAAGCAAGACTAATTGAGGAAGAAAACAGCACATTCCTTTTGGAACAGAAAAGAAAATTTAATGATCATTTTTCAAAATGGCAGGAATTATTTAGAAGCTTTCTGACAGCAGAAATTGAATCAGACTGTCTGCTTCCTGATGGAAACCTACAGGATTTTATTGTTCATCTGGAATGGATTGCACTTGAATATACAGCGATCAAACAATTTCTCTTTCTGGATTGGATGCAAAATGGTTCGTTGACATATGAAAAGATACGCGACACAATCACGTTAGTTTGTCGTATGACTGGATATGAGGAAGATGACATTTACGAGTACATGCAGGATTGTTTTGATGATGTTGTGTGGGAGTGGGGATATTTGGCATTTATTTTGACGTAAGGGAGGAATGATGTAATGAGGTTATTATTTCGACAGAGATTTTTTTCATGGTTTGACAGCTATGATATTTATAACGAGAATGAAGAAACTGTATACACAGTAAAAGGTCAGCTCTCAATTGGACATTGCCTAGCGATTTATGATGCAAATAATAATCGCATAGGAATGGTACAGGAAAAGTTTTTAACATTTCTTCCTAAATTTGAAATCTACGAATATGATCTGCAAAACAATTGTCGCTATATTGGCCAAATCAGCAAAGAATTTACTTTTTTTAAGCCAAGATATAATATTGATTTCAATGGCTGGCAGATTGAGGGAAGCTGGACTGAGTGGGATTATTCTATCTTAGATTCAAATGGACGAAATATTGCGCAAATCTCAAAGGAACTGTTTCATATGACAGATACTTATGTATTAGATATTGCACGACCATCAGATGCATTGCATGTATTAATGTTTGTTTTGGCTATGGATGCAGAAAAATGTTCTAGAAATAATTAAATAAAGACCTTCCAGTTGTTCGTTGAAAAATGAACAGCGGAAGGTTTTTATTATTATAAATGTGATTCAGTTTTACCTGTCAGTGTATGGCGGTAAACATGGAAGAAATATATATTCTCCGCAATTGCAGTGATTCCCCAAGAAAATACATATAGGATGTAGAGCGACTGGATGGTATGGAAATAGGCGAATATCGTATATATCCAGATGATACGAAATACGCATGATCCCATAACAACAACAAAAGTAGGAACAGCTGTCTTTCCAAGACCTCTTGAGGCAGCAATGGAAGCATCCATAAAAGCCGAGGCACTATAAGAAAGCGCCATAATGGAAAGTCTTGTAATACCAGCTTCCACAACAGCCTTATCACTTGTAAACAGATAAAGAAACGGATATCTTGCAAGATAAATGCCTACACCAAGTACTAAGCTTGTAATAAAAGAGTAAAACAAACATATCAAATAGGTTTGCAGAATACGTTTCTTTTTCCGTGCACCAAAATTTTGGGCAATAAAACTGGAACAGGCTGTATAAAAAGCAGCCATCATATCATATACAAGAGGATCTGCATTTGCAGCGGCAGAGTTTCCTTCTACAAGAACATGGTCAAAGGAATTGACACTGCTTTGCACAAACAAATTGGCGAAGGCAAATAGTGAGTACTGGAAAGCAGAAGGAATTCCAATTTTTAAAATACCGGCAGCTTTTCTTTTGTCAAAGCGAATTTCTGATAAACGCAGACAATATTTTTCCTTTCCTGTCAACAGCGCCCGCAAGATTAAAAATGCAGAGATGAACTGTGAAATCATACTTGCAAGTGCAACACCAGCAACACCAAGGTGACATACAATAACGAAGAATAAATTTAAAATGACATTTACAACACCTGCGAAAGCAAGATAATATAGCGGTCGTTTCGTATCTCCGGCAGCGCTAAGCACCGCATTTCCAAAGTTATATAATCCAAGTGCAGGCATACCAAGCAGATAGATTCGAAGGTACAATACAGCTCCATCAATAAGTTCATCCTTTGTATTCATTAAAGCAAGAATATTGTGAGAAAAAAGAATGCCAAATACAGTTATTAAAATACCACCTGCCAGACAGATAATTACCGCAGTATGTACAGTGCGCTTTACCCCTTCATCATCCTTTGATCCAATGTGAAGTGCAGTTAGTGCGTTTACACCGCTGGCAAGACCAAGCAAAATTCCAGTAAATAACGTGACAAGAATGCTGGTAGAACCAACAGCACCGAGTGCAATTGGTCCTGCAAATTTTCCTACTACTGCCACATCTGACATATTAAACAAAACCTGCAGGATGTTTGTGAACATCAGCGGAACGCTGTACACAAAAATTTTTTTCCAAAGGGATCCGCTGCATAGATCCATTTCATGTGATTTGCTGCTCATAAAAAATAGTTACTCCTTTTAGTAGATGCTCTTACTATCATAACGCTAAAATAAAAAAAAGCAAGCGAAAAAACAACAATATAATAATCGAAGAAAAATATCTCTTGTGCAACGCCTGTATTTATGTTATGATATTTTAGATAAAAACGAAAAAAGTTGAAATGGAGGAGAAGCAATGCGTATTTTGGTTGAAAATGGACGGCTTTTGGACCCTTCCAGGGAACTTGACGTTCAGGAAAGCCTGTGGATCGAGGATGGCATCATCTGCGAGAAACAGGCTTTTTCTGCGAATCAGGCTGATCGCGTGATTGATGCAGCCGGTGGTTGGGTTGTGCCAGGTTTGATCGATCTTCATGTTCACTTCCGTGATCCGGGACTTGAATATAAGGAAACTATTGAAACGGGATGCTTGGCAGCAGCACATGGCGGTTATACAACTGTATGCCCTATGCCAAACACAAAGCCTTCAACTGATTGCCCCGAGGTGGTAAAGGAAGTTCTTGACAAGGCATCAGCAGCATGTGGTGTTCATGTTCTTCCGGTTGGTGCTGTTACGGTAGGTCAAAAGGGTGAACAGCCAACTGATGTTGCAGCATTAAAGGCAGCTGGAATTGTTGCAATCAGCGAGGATGGAAAATCCGTTATGAATTCTGAGGTTTATCGTGAAGCAATGCTGCAGGCAGCTGAATGTGATATTCCAGTATTTGCTCATTGTGAGGATATTAATCTTGTTCACGGTGGCTGCATGAATGCAGGAAAGCGTGCAAAAGAACTGGGTCTTCCAGGTATCTCAAATGCAGTAGAGGATATTATTACAGCAAGAGATATTCTGCTTGCAAATGAAACAGGTGCACAGCTTCATTTGTGTCACTGCTCGACAAAAGAAAGCGTTAATCTGGTAAAGTGGGGTAAGGAGATGGGTGTTAAGCTGACGGCAGAAGTCTGCCCACATCACTTTGCACTTTCAGATGAAGATATTCCATCAGCAGAAGATACGAACTATAAAATGAATCCGCCGCTTCGTTCTAAGGAAGATGTAGAGGCTATTAAGCAGGCATTAAAGGATGGCGTTATGGAGGTTATCTCAACAGACCATGCACCTCATCATGCTGACGAGAAGGCGAAACCATTTACACAGGCACCATTTGGTATTGTTGGATTAGAGACAGCAGTTGCACTTACAATAACAAACCTTGTCCGTACAGGTTGGCTGACACCAATGCAGATGATCGCTTATATGAGTACAAATCCAGCAAAGGTTCTTGGAATTGATAAGGGAACATTAAAGCCTGGAAGCTGTGCAGACGTCACAGTCATTATGCCAGATGAATCTTATGTCATTGATGCAGCTTCTTTTGCTTCAAAGGGAAAAAATACCCCGTTTGATGGTCAGAAGGTGTGGGGACGTGTTGCATTAACTATTGCCGATGGAAAAATCATTTATGAAAATTAGCAATAAAAATTGAAAATCAAATACAGGAAGGAGATAAAAAATGATTAACAAACTTGTTAGCAAAATCAAAAAAATGGGAGCACCAGTTGTAGTAGGCCTTGATCCAATGTTAAATTATGTGCCGGAATTTGTTCAGAAGAAGGCATTCGAGGAGTATGGAGAGACCTTAGAGGGAGCAGCAGAAGCAATCTGGCAGTTTAATAAGGCAATTGTAGACCAGATCTATGATATCGTGCCTGCTGTAAAACCGCAGATTGCTATGTATGAGCAGTTTGGTGTTCCGGGCGTTGCTGCATATAAGAAGACTGTTGATTACTGTAAGTCAAAGGATCTTGTTGTAATTGGTGATGTAAAGAGAGGCGATATCGGTTCTACCTCTGCTGCATATGCAGTTGGTCATCTGGGAAAAGTAACTGTTGGAAGCAAAAAAATTGCTGCATTTGATGAAGATTTCGCAACTGTAAATCCTTATCTTGGAACTGATGGCATCAAGCCGTTTGTTGATGTATGCAAGGAAGAAAAGAAGGGTATTTTTGTTCTTGTTAAGACTTCTAATCCTTCAAGTGGTGAGTTCCAGGATCGTCTGATCGATGGAAGACCGCTGTATGAGCTTGTTGGCGAGAAGGTTGCAGAATGGGGCGCTGATGCAATGGGCGACGAATACAGCTACGTTGGCTGCGTTGTTGGTGCAACATATCCAAAGATGGGTGAAATCTTACGTAAGGTAATGCCAAAGAGCTACATCCTTGTTCCAGGTTACGGTGCTCAGGGCGGTACTGCTGCAAGTCTTCGTCCATACTTTAATGAGGATGGTCTTGGTGCAATTGTAAACTCCTCAAGAGGAATTATTGCAGCTTATAAGCAGGAAGCATACAGCAAGTTTGGACCAGAGCATTTTGCAGAAGCATCAAGAGCAGCGGCAGAAGCAATGATCGCAGACATTGCATCCATCTTCTAAAATTGATTAGAAAGGGTTTTGATAACGTATGAAAAAGAAGGAACGTGCGGTTGTTCTCTCACAGGAATGTATCGCTACCGATATTTACAGCATGTGGATTGAGACACCGGACATCGCAGCAGAAGCGATTCCAGGTCAGTTTATAACATTATACACAAAGGATGCAGACAAGCTTCTTCCAAGACCAATCAGTCTGTGTGAAATTGATAAGGAAAATGGACGTTTGCGCATCGTATATCGAATTGCCGGAGCAGGAACAAAGGAGTTTTCTGCCTATAAGGCAGGCGATGCTGTCGATATTATGGGACCGCTTGGAAATGGCTTTTCGGAAACTGGAAAAAAGCCAATGGTAATCGGAGGTGGAATCGGTATTCCGCCAATGCTTGGTCTGGCAAAAAGCCTTAAGGAATCTGGAAGTGATGTGACTGCCGTTTTAGGCTATCGAAGCGAACTGTTTTTACAGGATGAGTTCGCATCCAGCAGCAGCGTTTACAATGCAACAGAGGATGGAAATAGCGGAACAAAGGGTACTGTAATTGACGCAATAAAGGAAAATAACCTTGATGCAGATATAATCTTTGCCTGTGGTCCAAAGCCAATGCTTCGTGCAATTAAAGAGCTTGCTGCACAAAAAAAGATTCCATGTTATATTTCTCTTGAGGAGCGTATGGCATGTGGAATCGGAGCTTGTCTTGCATGTGTATGTCAGACAAAAAATGTGGATGGTCATTCAAATGTGCATAACGCCAGAGTCTGCAAGGACGGTCCTGTATTTAAAGCAGAGGAGGTAGAGCTGTGAGTATGAATATGACTGCAGAAAAAAATGCACCTGCTTTTGATACAAGTGTTACAATCGCAGGTGTAACCTTAAAAAATCCAGTTATGACTGCATCAGGCACATTTGGTTCTGGTGCGGAATATAGTGAGTTTGTTGACTTAAACAAATTAGGAGCTGTTGTGACAAAGGGTGTAGCCAATGTACCGTGGCCGGGCAATCCAACACCAAGAATTGCAGAGACACATAGTGGTATGCTCAATGCGATTGGTCTTCAAAATCCTGGTATAGATCTGTTTTGCAATCGCGATATTCCGTATTTAAAGCAGTTTGATACAAAGATCATCGTAAATGTGTGCGGAAGAAGTACAGAAGATTATTTAGAGGTAGTGGAGCGCCTTGGAAATGAGCCTGTTGATATGCTTGAGATTAACATTTCCTGCCCAAATGTTAAAGAGGGCGGAATTGCTTTTGGACAGGATCCAAAGGCAGTCGAGGCAATCACAAAGGCTGTAAAAGCAAAGGCAAAGCAGCCTGTAATTATGAAGTTAAGCCCTAATGTAACAGATATTACTGTTATGGCAAAGGCAGCAGAGGCCGGCGGTGCCGATGCAATTTCTCTTATTAATACTCTGACAGGAATGAAGATCGATATTAACCGTCAGTGCTTTGCACTTGCAAATAAGACAGGCGGTCTTTCAGGTCCGGCAATAAAACCTATTGCTGTACGTATGGTTTACCAGGCAGCAAATGCAGTTTCGATTCCTGTAATCGGAATGGGAGGTATTGCTTGTGCAGAGGATGCACTGGAATTTATTCTGGCAGGTGCAAGCGCAGTAAGCATTGGAACAGCAAACTTCTTTAATCCATATGCAGCAGAAGAGACTGTGCAGGGAATTGAAGCATATATGCGCGAGAAAAAGGTTGACCGTCTGACCGATCTGATCGGAATTGTAAAGTAAAAGATGGAAAGTCTTGAATATTAAGGTATTCTATGGTATAATCATTTGCCGTAAAACGCAAATAAAAAAGGAGATTTCTGGGATGGAACAGTACAAGAAGGAATTTATTGAATTTATGATTGACTGCCAGGTTTTAAAGTTTGGCGACTTTGTAACTAAGAGTGGCAGAAAGACACCATTTTTTGTAAACACAGGTTATTACCGCACAGGTTCTCAGTTAAAGAAGCTCGGTGAGTATTATGCAAAGGCAATTCATGAGAGCTTTGGCAGTGATTTTGATGTGCTGTTTGGACCTGCTTATAAGGGAATTCCACTGTCTGTAACAACTGCTATCGCTCTTAGTGATGAGTTCGATACCGATGTGCGCTACTGCTCTAATCGTAAGGAAGTAAAGGATCACGGCGATGTCGGCATTTTGCTTGGCGGTCCGATCAACGATGGAGACCGTGTTATGATGATCGAGGATGTAACTACATCTGGCAAGTCCATTAATGAGACAATGCCGATCATTCAGGCACAGGGCAACGTGACCGTAACTGGTCTTTGCGTTTCTGTTGACCGTATGGAGAGAGGAACAGGCGAGAAGAGCGCTATTGCAGAGCTTGAGGAGAAGTTTGGCATCCGTATCCGTGCTATTGTTACAATGCAGGAAGTAATTGAACATCTTTACAACAAGCCATACAAGGGCAAGATCATTATTGATGATACCATTAAGGCAGCAATTGATGAGTATTATAAGCAGTATGGTGCAAAATAAAAATCAAGCAAAAATTGAAGAAAGGTTTGGGTGATGATATGGAACAAAAGCTGTATAAAACGGTTAATTCCGCAGGAATCTCCAGTATTGTTACTGGTATCATTGCAGTAGTAGCAGGACTTGCCTGTGTGGCTGGCGGTATCCTAGCATTGATTCAGGGTGGCCGTCTCTTAGGGGCACGAAAGAATATCCTGTTCTGATAAGCCAAAGGGGTTTTTATGGAAGCACAGAAAGTTGAGCGCAGCAATGCCGCACGATACGGTGTGCGCAGAGTTTCCTGGCAGGGAATTGCTTCAAGTATACTTTTAATCATCCAGATCATTCTTCTTTTTTCTGCCGTTTATCTGTCATATCTGGCAGAAGGAAAGGGTGGACTTATTGTCGGTATACTAGGAGTAGCAGCCTTTGTTCTGGCGATTGTCAGTGTCGGACTTTCCATCTGGGGACTCTTAAAAAAAGAGCAAAATCATGCAGGCTGCATGGTCGGAGGAATCGGCAGCCTCTTGATTGCGGCAGGAATTATAATAATCTGTACGATATTGTAAATACATATTCGTTCAAATGATTTTAATTGAATTGAAAGGAAACTGTCTATGACATCAAATAGAAAGGAAAGGTTAGCACTCGTTACAAAAAGGCTGGAAGATGAACTTGTGCAGCAGAATGATTTTTTCCATTCCTGCTGTGAGCTGGCACTTGGCTGTAAAATCAGCGAAGAATCACACGCATACTTAAGCTATCGTGTATGCCGCGAAACACTAGGACATAAAAACGGTGTTTATCTGTGTCTTCTTTATGCACAGCTATACGCTGCAAACTGCCTGCTGACAACATACGGCAGCCAGATTGATGAGCAGCTGCGTGACGAGTTTACCTGCGTTAACAGGGAGCTTCTTTCACAGATTCTTTTGATGACAGCGCAGCATGACGGACCTGAGCAGATACGTGATGCACTGTATTGGTTTTACAGTGATTACTGTGAACTATTTGTACAGCTGCATGCGGTACTGCTTTCTAATAATGTTTCGCTTACATTTGGCGGTCCCTTTTTAATTAGTACATTACAGGACAACAATCTAAAACAATGGCAGCAGCATATGTGGGACTGTGGACTTTATCTGGGAAAACGCTTTGAGGAGCGCTTTTTTCAGTCAGTAAAAAAAGTCTTTTCTCAGCCTGAAAACACAAATTGTTTTGACTGCTATATAAACCTGTTTCCAAAGCAGGTATCTATTGATACACCTGTAAATGAAGGCTTTCTGCTGACTTTGTGGCAAAAAAAGCAGTGGGAGCAAATGACTACACAGCTTCGCCTTATGGCTAAGTGATAGATTAAGCAACACCAAAATAGCATTACCATCATAATAACAACTAGGAGGAATCAAAATGGAACCATTGGTAGGTATTATCATTGGCAGTGACTCTGACCTTGGTGTCATGAGTAAGACAGCAGAGATTTTAGACAAACTGGAGATCCCGTATGAGTTTAGCATCATCTCTGCACACCGGACTCCGGACAGAATGTATGAATATGCAAGACAGGCAAGAAAAAGAGGTTTAAAAGCAATCATTGCAGGAGCCGGCGGAGCAGCTCATGTTCCAGGCATGGTTGCCGCTATGACAACCGTTCCTGTAATTGGCGTTCCGATTCAGGCAAAAGCACTTGACGGCATGGATGCACTCTTCTCTATCTGCCAGATGCCTCCGGGAATCCCGGTTGCCACTGTTGCCATTAACGGTGCTTTAAATGCAGGTATTCTTGCAGCAAAAATCATTGCTACAAATGATGAAGCACTGGCAGACCGCCTTGAGGCTTACGCTACAAATATGAAGGAAACCGTTGAGAAAAAGGCTGCAAAGCTGGAAAGCATCGGTTACAGCGAGTATTTAAAGCAGATGCAGTCAAAATAATTATTAAAAATGACTCGCACAAATTAAAAATCACAAAACACGTATACCACATCACTACTACATAAGTGCTGCAAAAAGCAGCAGAAGGAGATCAACATGGATTACAAGCACGCTGGAGTTGACATTGAGGCAGGTTACAAGTCAGTTGAACTGATGAAGGAGCACGTTAAGAAAACACTTAGACCAGAGGTATTAACCGGACTTGGCGGATTTTCAGGAGCATTTTCTATGGAGCGTTTCAAGCAGATGGAAAAGCCAACTCTTGTTTCTGGAACAGATGGTGTTGGAACTAAGTTAAAGCTTGCTTTCTTAATGGACAAACATGACACGATCGGTATTGACTGCGTGGCAATGTGTGTAAATGATATTGCATGTGCTGGCGGTGAGCCGCTGTTTTTCCTTGACTATATCGCATGTGGAAAGAATTATCCGGAAAAAATTGCAGATATCGTAAAGGGTGTAGCTGAGGGCTGTTTACAGTCTGATGCAGCATTGATCGGCGGTGAGACTGCTGAGCATCCAGGTCTGATGCCAGAGGAAGAGTATGATCTGGCTGGCTTTGCAGTTGGTATTGTTGATGAAAAGGATATGATCACTGGACAGGATCTTAAGGCAGGCGATGTTTTAATTGGCGTTGCTTCCAGTGGTGTTCATTCAAATGGATTCTCTCTTGTTCGTAAGATTTTTGAGATGACAAAGGAAAGTCTTGATACCTACTATGACGAATTAGGAAAGACTCTTGGTGAGGCACTGCTCACACCTACCCGCATCTATGTAAAGGCAATGAAGAGTATGAAGGATGCTGGCGTAAAGGTAAAGGCATGCAGCCATATTACTGGAGGCGGTTTCTACGAGAATATCCCGCGTATGCTCAAGGATGATACCGTTGCTGTAATCGAGAAGAACAGCTACCCGATTCCGCCAATCTTCACTTTAATGGCAAAGAAGGGAAACGTTGATGAGCAGATGATGTACAACACCTACAACATGGGTCTGGGACTTGTCATCGCAGTGGATCCGGCACAGGCAGATGCAGCCATCTCAGCTATCGAAGCAGCTGGTGAGAAGGCATACCGTGTTGGAAGCATTGAAGCTGGAGAGAAGGGTGTTATCTTAAAATGAGTAAGTTAAAGATCGCAGTGTTAGTCAGCGGCGGAGGCACCAATCTGCAGGCTATAATTGACAAGATCGCGTCTGGCGAAATCACAAACACCGAGATCGCACTCGTTTTTTCAAACAACCGTAAGGCATATGCATTGGAGCGCGCAAAAATGGCAGGGATTCCTGCCAAAGCGCTGTCTCCAAAGCAGTTTGAAAACAGAGAGGCATTTAACGATGCCGTGCTTGAGGTGATTGAAGAAAGCAAAGCTGATTTGATCGTACTTGCAGGCTGTCTTATGTATATCCCGCCAAAGCTGATTGAAAAATATCACAACCGGATTATCAATATTCATCCATCCTTAATCCCGTCCTTTTGCGGAAAGGGTTATTATGGCCTGACAGTACACGAAAAGGCACTAAAGCGCGGTGTGAAAGTGACAGGTGCTACAGTTCATTTTGTGGATGAGGTACTTGATAATGGACCAATCATTTTGCAAAAGGCAGTAATGATTGAAGAAGGCGATACGCCAGAAGTTTTGCAGCGCCGTGTTATGGAACAGGCAGAGTGGGTTATTTTGCCAAAGGCAATTGATTTGATTGCAAATGGAAAAATATCGGTTGAAAATGGAATTGCCCATATCAAAGAGTAAATAAAAAGTGAAGGAAGGTTGCAGGCAATATGAAGGTACTGATTATAGGAAGTGGCGGAAGAGAGCATGCCATTGCATGGAAGCTAAGTAAAAGCCCAAAGGTAACGAAGTTATATTGTGCACCAGGAAATGCCGGAATTGGACAGATCGCTGAGTGTGTTCCGATTTCTGCCATGGAATTTGACAAGCTGGCTGATTTTGCACAGGAAAACGGCATTGATCTTACAGTTGTAGGTATGGATGATCCGCTTGTAGGCGGCATTGTTGATGTATTTGAGGCGAGAGGCCTGCGTGTATTTGGACCTCGCAAGAATGCAGCAATTTTGGAGGGTTCCAAGGCTTTTTCCAAGGATCTCATGAAAAAGTATGGTATTCCAACTGCCGCATATGAGAATTTCCATTCTCCAGAGGATGCAATCGAATATTTAAAAACTGCGAAAATGCCAATCGTATTAAAGGCTGATGGACTTGCACTTGGAAAGGGCGTTTTAATCTGCAATACAAGAGAAGAAGCCATGGAAGGTGTAAAGACACTGATGCTTGACAAGCAGTTTGGTGCTGCCGGTGATACTATTGTTGTTGAAGAATTTATGACAGGAAGAGAAGTTTCTGTTCTTACCTTTGTAGATGGAAATACCTATCGGGTAATGACAAGCGCACAGGATCACAAGCGTGCAAAAGACGGCGATCAGGGCTTAAACACAGGTGGTATGGGAACCTTCTCACCAAGTCCATTTTATACAAAAGAAGTTGATGCATACTGCAGAGAGCATATCTATCAGCCAACGGTTGATGCAATGCGTTCTGAAGGACGTACCTTCCAGGGTATCATTTTCTTTGGACTTATGTTGACCAAAGAAGGACCAAAGGTGCTTGAGTATAATGCGCGTTTTGGAGATCCAGAGACACAAGTTGTTCTTCCACGTATGAAGAATGATATTGTGGATCTGTTCGAAGCCTGCATTGATCAGACACTTGACAAAATTGATCTTCAGTTTGAGGATAATGCAGCTGTATGTGTTGTTTTGGCATCTGACGGCTATCCAGTTCACTACGAAAAAGGTCTTCCAATTTCTGGTCTTGAAGCTTTTGATGGCAAAGATGATTACTTTGTATTCCATGCTGGAACAAAGAAGCAGGGCGATACATTTGTGACAAACGGAGGACGAGTTCTTGGTGTAACAGCAACAGGAAAAGATCTAAAGGAAGCGCGTTCAAAAGCTTATCAGGCAACCGAGTGGATCTCATTTGACAATAAGTATATGAGACATGATATCGGAAAGGCCATTGATGAGGCATAATACAAAAAAGAACTCCTCTTTGAGGGGTTCTTTTTAATTCTGGTTTCTTGCAATTATCTTAACAATTCAAGCAAATCTATTGACAGAACACATTTTGTGCTTTAGTATAGACAAGTACGGTAGATGTTGATAAAACAAAGCAACACAAAAAAAGAACAGATAATTTGGAGGATGAAAACATGAGACGTTTTGCAGGGCTGTTTATGGCAGCATGCATGACCGTAGCTGTTCCTGCAGCAACGGTTTTCGCAGACGAAGTCGCAACCGAGTCAGTTGAAGCATCAGCTGAGACTGATGGTGAGACAAACGCAGAAGAACAAGATTCAAACGCTGAGAGTCAGGAAGAAACTCAGGAAACAACAGATAATACGACACAGGAATTAAATATTGCACAGTCACTTGACGGAGTAACACTTCCGGCAGACTCTGAGCAAATTACGTATACTTATCATGGAAATGTATGCAACGCTGCTAAGACAGCAACAGGACTTTATCTGCTGCCAGTTGTACAGGATGATTCAAGCGTTGTATGGTATGTATATAATGAGGAGACGGATAAGGCTATCCCATATGTAGCATTTACGTCCGTAACAACTTCTTATGCAATTGTTCTTCCTAATGATGATGTAACTGTTCCAAGCGGATATGAGCGTGTAGATATTAATGTCAGCGGCCGCGTTGTTCCAGCATGGTTTAAATCAGCAGCTGGTGACGAAAATATGTATCTGATTTATGCACAGGATTCTGATGGAAATCAGGGCTTTTATCGTTTTGATGGATCAAATGGTTCCTGCCTTCGCTATGTAGCTGATCCTGATACTGATCTGCAGGCATCAGCAGACAGCTTAAGTGCAGAGCTTTCAAGCTTACAGGAAGACTATAATTCAATGTCTTCCCAGAATAGTGATGAGATTGAGAAATTAAATAATTCTGCAAATCTGCAGCAGCAAAATTATAACAATCTGAAGGAAAAGGTAGAGAAGTATGGTATGATCGGTGTTGCAGCATTGGGAGCTGTGACATTACTGATGCTGATTTTCTTTATCCGTATGATCTCAAAGTCTTCTAAGCTTAAGAAAGCAAATAAGAAGGTTACTGAGCTTGAGAACGCAGCTAAGACACGTGCACAGCAGGCAAGACCAAGATCAAGCCAGCCATCTACAAGAAGAGTACGCAGCGAGCATATGGGTGATACAAGAATGACAGAAGGCCGTGAGGAGGGTACCTCCAGTGTACGTCGTGTTCCAAGAAATTCTGATAGAGGTTTCGAGCAGAGTACAACTACATCTAAGGTTACACGTGTATCAAGAGAAGAAAGTTCTGAGCGTACACAGGGGGCAAGACCTGTAAGACAGCAGCCTTCAAGCCAGGCAAGACCGGCTAGAAGACCAGAGACAGCTGCTCCAAGAGCACAGCGTCCGGCTAGACCGACAAATGCACAGCAAAGACCGCAGCGTCCGACTAGACCAGCTGATTCCCGTCCATCTGGCGAGACTAAGATTTTTGATAAGGCTCCTGCAGAGTTAAATGATCTTGATGATGTAACACAGAGCACATCTTCAACACAGTCAAACGTTGCAGCAGCTGATATTGATAAGATCAGCGAGCAGTTAAATAGTCTTCATGCAGCAGAAAGCTCACCGATTGAAGATGATTTCATCGAAGTAGAGAGTACAATTCCAGAAGATATTTATTCAGATGATGACGATGATGATTTTTCTTTAACAGATTTTAAGGATATCTGATTCTAATAAATTTTGATACTAATTTGATATTAAGAAGGAATTAAGCAAACCAATTGGCAGGCGAAATTCCTTCTTTTTTTTGTAACTATTTAAAGCAGTACAAAATTTACTGAAAGTAATCTTCTTTCTGAAACTTTTTGGATTCTTTTATACTTGCATTCTATGAAGATTTGTGTAATAATAAATTTGTTGCAGGCAAAAAATGCCGCTAGGAATAAAATAATCGAATATGCAGTTGAAACGAAGGAGAGGACAATGAGAGCATTAATCAGTGTATCAGACAAAACAGGCGTAGTAGAACTTGCCAAAGAGCTAGAGGCGCTTGGGATCGAACTTATTTCAACAGGAGGAACCTATAAGAAGTTAGCAGAGGCTGGCGTAAAGGCGATGGAGATCTCCGAACTTACAGGCTTCCCGGAATGCCTCGATGGCAGAGTAAAGACATTGCACCCAGTTGTACATGCTGGATTATTGGCAATGCGTTCAAACCCAGAGCATATGAAGCAGCTTAAGGAGTTAGGTATTGAGCCAATTGATCTGGTAATTGTAAATCTGTATCCATTCAAGGCTACTATTTTAAAGGATGGCGTAACAAGAGCAGAGGCTGTTGAAAACATCGATATCGGCGGACCAACCATGCTGCGTGCTGCTGCTAAGAACTATCAGGATGTTGCTGTTGTGACAGATCCATCTGATTATGAGAAGATTCTTGCAGAGCTTAAGGCAGACGGACAGGTAAGTCTTGATACAAAGTTTTATCTGATGCAGAAGGTATTTATGCATACCTCCAGTTATGACACAATGATTGCAGATTATTTAAAGAAGGAGCGCGGTGATCACAGTCTGCCAGAGACGCTGACTATGACCTTTGAAAAGGTTGAGGATATGCGTTATGGTGAAAACCCGCATCAGAAGGCTGCTTTCTACCGCGAAATCGGCAAGAAGAAGGGTTCTTTGGTTGATGCAAAGCAGTTAAATGGAAAGTCTCTTTCCTTTAATAACATCAATGATACAAATGGTGCATTAGAGCTTCTTAAGGAGTTTACAGAGCCAACTGTTGTTGCATGCAAGCATGGAAATCCATGTGGTGTTGGAAGTGCTGATACTATTGAGGAAGCATGGAAGAAGGCATTTGCAGCTGATAAGGTATCTATTTATGGTGGTATTGTTGTTTCAAATCGCGAAATCAATGAGACCATTGCAAAGGATATGAAGTCAATGTTCCTTGAGGTAATTGTTGCACCGTCTTATACAGAGGGCGCACTGAAGATGTTAAGCTTCAAGAAGGATGGTTCTATGAGAAATGTCCGTGTTCTTGAGCTTGCAGATATCAGTGAAAAGCAGCCAGCAGAGGCACTTGATTTAAAGAAGGTAAATGGCGGACTGATTGTTCAGAACATCGACAGCAAGCTTCTTGACGGAGATGTTAAGGTAGTAACAGAAAAGGCACCGACTGAGAAGGAGATGGAAGATCTGCTCTTTGCATGGAAGGTTGTTAAGTTTGTTAAGTCAAATGGTATTGCAGTTGCAAAGGATCTTCAGACTGTCGGTATCGGACCTGGTCAGGTAAATCGTGTATGGGCGATTGAGCAGTGCTTCGAGCATGCAAATGAGCTGATCGGACCAGATGCAACAAAGGGTGCTGTATTGGCATCTGATGCATATTTCCCATTTGCTGATAATGTAGAGGCTGCTCATAAGGCAGGCATTACTGCAATTATTCAGCCAGGCGGATCTATTCGTGATAAGGACTGCATCGACAAGTGCAATGAATATGGAATTGCAATGGTGTTTACAGGAATGAGACACTTTAAGCACTAAAAATGAAATAATAAAAGTACCAAAGGAGGTGCTGCGAAACAGCAGCATCTCCTTTCTGTAAAGGAACAAGTAACGTATGGAAAATTTGAGTTTAAAAGAGTTTGCAGCGGCGCTTTCTGGAAAAGAACCAGTACCGGGCGGCGGCGGTGCAAGCGCCTGCACAGGTTCTTATGGATGTGCCTTAGGAATGATGGCTTGCGCACTGACCCATGGAAAGAAAAAGTATGCCTGCTATGAACAGGATATCAAAAGGATTGAGGGTGAGTTAGCAGTATGCAGGGACACACTTCTTAGCTGTATAAATGAGGATGCTCAAGGCTTTCTTCCGCTTTCAAAAGCGTATGGACTGCCAAAGGATACACCAGAGCAAAAAGCAAAAAAAGATGAGGTTTTGGAGAAAGCACTGCATCAGGCCAGTCTTACTCCTATGAAAATTTTAAAAAATTCTGCTTATGCCATGACACTTTTGGATGAGCTTTCGGGAAAATGTTCGAAGCTGATTTTAAGTGATGTTGTAACAGGAGCAGCTCTTCTTGCAGCCTCTGCCAATGGCGGCTTTATAAATGTCGGTGCAAACACGGGGATGATGAAAAACACTGAAATAGCGCAAAAGCTTAATGAAGAAGCTAAAATGCTTCTTTCCCAAACAATGAAGCTTCATGATAGCATCAGTCAGCTTATGGCATAAGAATAAATTAAAAAAGGAAGTGTGTCTATGCAAATCTTAAAAGGTGCGCCGGTCGCAGCAGCGATCCGCGATGAGATAAAAAAAGAACTAGAAGGGTGTGAGACAAAGCCTTGTCTTGCCATTGTTCGTGTAGGTGAAAAACAAGAGGATCTTTCCTATGAGAGAAGTGCCCTCAAGCGAATGAGTGGTGTTGGAATAGAGACAAAACTGTTTGTATTTCCGGCAGACATTTCAATGGATGATTTTTCAGCAGAATTTGCTGCCATAAATGATGATCCAACGATCGATGGCATTTTACTGTTTCGTCCGCTTCCGGCACAGCTTAATGAGTCACAGATTGTTAAATCAATTGCTCCAGAAAAGGATGTAGATGGTATATCTAGTGCAGCGCTTGGAAAGCTGTTTTCAGGAGATAAACATGCATTTGCTCCGTGTACTGCGCAGGCTGTCATGGAAATTATCCATTTTTATGGCATTGAGCCGCAGGGAAAACGAGCAGTTGTACTTGGACGAAGTCTTGTAGTAGGAAAACCGCTATCTATGCTCTTATTAAACGAAAATTCGACAGTAACAATTTGTCATTCCCGTACAGCTTCACTGCCAGAGGTATGCCGTGAAGCCGACATTCTCGTAACGGCGATTGGCAAAGCAAAATGGGTAGATGAGCGTTTTGTTTCAGAAAAAACAATTGTTATTGATGTAGGAATTAATGTAGATGAAAATGGAATGCTTTGCGGCGACGTAAACTTTGGACAGATTGAAGATAAAGTTTTTATGGCAACACCAGTTCCGGGCGGTGTAGGTGCCGTAACGACAGCAGTTTTAGCAAAGCATGTATTGGAGGCGGCAAAAGGACGCCGTGCTTTAAACAGCAAAGGAGGAAAAAATGGGCTTTCTGCCGATTAATCGCCGTGAAATGCAGCGGCTTGGCTGGGAACAGCCAGATTTTGTCTATGTGACAGGTGATGCCTATGTAGATCATCCATCCTTTGGACATGCCATAATAAGTCGTATTCTGGAATCTCACGGCTATAAAGTTGCTATATTACCGCAGCCTGACTGGCGTGACGATAATGCAATTCATGAGTTTGGCAAACCGCGCCTTGGTTTTTTAGTATCCTCTGGAAATATGGATTCTATGGTAAATCACTATTCTGTTTCCAAAAAAAGACGTCAGATGGATGCATACACTCCAGGTGGGGTGATTGGAAAGCGCCCAGATTATGCAGATGTTGTTTATGGAAATTATATACGCCGTAATTTTCCAGACAGTCCAATTATTTTAGGCGGAATCGAAGCATCTCTTCGCCGCCTGGCACATTACGACTATTGGTCAGATAAGTTAAAGCGTTCTATTTTGATAGAAGCACAGGCGGATATCATCTCGTATGGAATGGGAGAGCATTCCATTGTCGAGATTGCAGATGCATTAAACAGCGGTCTGCCTGTAAGTGAAATTACCTTTATACGCGGAACTGTATGTAAGGTGCGTTCACTTGACCGTGTGCCGGATGCCTTAGTGCTTCCAACATATGATGAGCTGACAAAAGATAAGAAACAATATGCAGCCAGCTTTTATAAGCAGTACTGCAATACTGATCCATTTACAGCAAAACAGCTTGCTGAGCCATACGGATCACATCTTTATGTCATTCAAAATCCACCTGCCTATCCGCTTACAACACAGGAGATGGATGACGTGTATGAGCTTCCTTATATGAGAACGTATCATCCGTCTTACGAGGCGCTAGGCGGTGTGCCGGCTATCTCAGAAATTAAATTTTCACTTTGCAGCAATCGCGGCTGCTTTGGCGGCTGCAGCTTCTGCGCTCTTACATTTCATCAGGGACGAATCATTCAGACAAGAAGTCATGAATCATTGATTCGCGAAGCAAAACTGATGACACAGGAAAAAGATTTTAAAGGATATATCCACGATGTAGGAGGTCCAACGGCAAACTTCCGTCATCCGGCCTGTCAAAAACAGCTGACTAAAGGTGTCTGCACGGGAAAGCAGTGCTTATTCCCGTCACCATGTAAAAACCTTACAGTTGACCATCAGGATTATATCCAGCTTCTTCGAAAACTGCGCGCTCTTCCAAAGGTAAAGAAAGTTTTTATCCGCTCAGGTATTCGTTTTGATTATGTGTTGGCAGATAAAAGCGATGCTTTCCTTAAGGAGCTTTGTCAGTATCATGTCAGCGGACAGCTTAAGGTTGCCCCGGAGCATGTTTCTGACCGCGTTTTAAAATATATGGGTAAACCAGAAAATGCCGTCTACAAGCGTTTTACACAGCGCTACAAAGCAATGAATGAAAAGCTTGGACTCAAGCAATATCTGGTTCCTTATTTAATGTCATCTCATCCAGGCTCCCAGCTTACTGATGCGGTGGAGATGGCAGAGCATCTGCGTGATTTAGGCTACATGCCGGAACAGGTTCAGGATTTTTATCCGACACCATCCACGATTTCAACCTGCATGTATTACACGGGCATTGATCCGCGTACAGGAGAGTCTGTTTATATTCCAAAGGATCCTCACGAAAAAGCCATGCAGCGTGCGCTTATCCAATACCGTGATCCAAAGCTTTATGATCTGGTAAAAGAGGCGCTTATAAAGTGTGGCCGTCAGGATTTGATTGGTTTTGGCAAGGAATGTCTGATTGCACCAAGAAATATCAAACAGGGCAGAAATACAAATACGCAGTATGCAAAGAAGCACAATGACAGCAGCAATACAAGACAACATCGTAGTGACAGCAAAGGCAGATATTCTGCGGGCAAAAGGAGGAAGTAAACATGTTAGGATTTGAGGAAGTAGAAAAGTATGACCCTGAATTGGCACAGGCAATGTCGGATGAGCTAACAAGACAGCGTACCCATATTGAGCTGATTGCCTCTGAAAATCTTGTAAGCAAGGCCGTTATGGCAGCAATGGGCAGCGTTCTGACAAACAAATATGCAGAGGGTTATCCGGGAAAACGCTATTATGGTGGATGCGAATATGTTGACGTAGTAGAGGAGTTAGCAAGAGAGCGCGCAAAGAAACTTTTTGGTTGTGAGTATGTCAATGTGCAGCCGCACTCTGGAGCACAGGCAAATATGGCAGTCTTTTTTGCCGTATTAAATCCTGGTGATACCTTTATGGGCATGAGCCTCGACATGGGTGGTCATCTTACACATGGAAGCCCGGTAAACATGTCAGGAAAGTACTTTCACGCTGTTCCTTATGGAATTAATGCAGATGGCTTTATTGATTATGACGAAGTTCGCCGTATTGCACTTGAGTGCAAGCCAAAGATGATCGTAGCCGGTGCCTCTGCCTACGCAAGAAAGATCGACTTTAAGCGCTTCCGTGAGATCGCAGATGAAGTAGGCGCAGTTTTAATGGTTGATATGGCACATATCGCAGGTCTTGTCGCAGCTGGACTTCATGAAAGTCCAATTCCTTACGCACATGTAACTACTACAACCACTCATAAGACACTTCGCGGACCGCGAGGCGGCATGATCATGTGCAGCAACGAGGTTAACAAAAAGTACAACTTTAATAAGGCAATTTTCCCAGGTATTCAGGGCGGACCGCTTATGCATGTTATCGCAGGAAAGGCTGTTTGCTTTAAGGAAGCACTTGATCCGTCATTCAAGCTTTATGCACAGGGAATTATTGATAATGCGCAGGCACTTGCTTCTGGCCTTATGAATCGTGGCTTTGAGCTTGTATCAGGCGGAACAGATAATCATCTAATGCTTGTAAATCTGATAAATAAGGGTGTAACTGGAAAGCAGGCTGAAAAGATGCTTGATGCTGCCAACATTACATGCAATAAGAACACCGTACCGAATGACCCACAGTCTGCATTTACGACAAGTGGTATCCGTCTTGGAACAGCCGCTGTTACTACCAGAGGCTTTAATACAGCTGATATGGATGTTGTCGCACAGGCAATCTCTCTTGTTATCGACGATATGGAGAAAAACAAAGAAGAAGCAATGGCACTTGTTAAGAGCCTGACTGACAAATATCCGTTATACGAATAATTGTAATTTTAGTAATGAGGTATCATGGAAACATTAAAAATTCGCTATTTGAGTGACAAAATTGAAAAACTCCGTTTCATCGACGGAAAATCTGATTGGATTGATCTAAGAAGCGCAGAGGAAGTAAATATGAAGGCCGGAGAGGCTCGTCTTATTTCTCTTGGTATTGCAGTGCAGCTTCCAAAGGGCTACGAGGCACATGTTGTTCCAAGAAGCAGTACATTTAAGAATTTCGGTCTCATCCAGACAAATCATATGGGTGTGATTGATGAAAGCTACTGCGGTGATCATGACGAATGGAAAGTACCTGTGATGGCGGTACGCGACACATGTATTCACGTAAATGACAGAATTTGCCAGTTTCGTATTATGGCACATCAGCCAGCACTTCAATTTGAAGAAGTGGAGCATTTAGAAGGCTGTGACCGCGGCGGTTTTGGAACAACCGGAAAGCAGTAATTGCTGCACAAAAATCTAAAAAAAGGCGTCTCACAAAAACGTGAGGCGCTTTTTTAATAACAGCCATTTTAAGGCTCATTTAAGGCTCAAATGTTATAAGCTGTTCTGCATATGGAAGTGTTTCAATCCAATCACAGAATGTGTGCCACTCTGCCAGCTTATGATTCTTTCTTGCACGATAGATATTGATTAATGTCTCATAATTAAATGTGCAGGTGCGCATCTGGTTATAGCTGCTTGGAAGAAGCTGGATCATGTCATACCAGTCATCCTTTGATTTTGTCTCCTTAAAGCGAAGACGGATGTTTTCAAGCTCGGCAACAACTGTTTCCATAAATTTTTTTGTACCGTCTGTCATATGATCGCAGGAGAAGTCATCAATTGAGAATGGTTTGCTGTGGATTTTATGCATAGTACTTGTTGAGTTAGCAACAGTGGCTACCTTATAAGTATCATATTCCTTCCACCAGTAAAGTGGTGCAGTTACATCTACGCTGACAAAAACCATGCGCAGATATTTTCTATGATCAGAACCTGCTTTTGCAAGGCGCATTGCCAGATCAAGATCATTCGGTCCAAAAACAAAAGTGCCATCCGGCTCAGTATGGCTATCCATGCGGCCCCAGCTATTCATCGGATTTCGTGCTCCGCGAATGGCATTTTCAAAATTCATAACAGATGTATTTTTTAAAGTAAGCATTTGTGTCAATTCCTCCTGTACGATATTTTCACATCTGCCTTATCTTAACACATACAAAGCGCCTCTGCAACCTAATATTGCAGTTCACAGGACACTCATTCACAAAACAACACGTTACATATGCACTGTAACATCAAATACAAATTCCGCTGGGCCGCTTAAAAAAACGGCTTCTCCATTCCCATTCCAACTAATAGTTAGCGTCCCACCTGGCACTTCTGCCAAAACCTTATTTTCCAACCCCTTTTGCTGTATAGCACAAACCACCGCTGCACAGGCACCAGTTCCACAAGAGAGTGTTTCACCAGAACCACGTTCCCAAATGCGAAGACGAAGACGATCTTGTGAAACAACTTGAACAAACTCAACATTGCTGCGTTCCTTTAATCGTGAATGACACTCTAAAAACGGTCCCCATTTTTCAACTGGATACTCAGACGGCTGATTTGGCACAAAGTAAACAACATGAGGATTTCCGATTGAAACCGGTGTCAGCAAAAATGAATTGATTTCAATAGTTGGCAAAATAATAGGAATCCCCATATCTACAGAAACGAATCGAACATGATTCTCGTTTTCAATATCAAGATAGAGTGTTCGTATTCCTGCCATTGTTTCCACACAAATTACAGTTTTCTTTATTAGACTCCGTTCATACACATATTTTCCCAGACAGCGTATTCCATTTCCACACATAGCCCCCTCTGAGCCGTCTGCATTAAACATACGCATACGACAATCCGCGATATCGGATGGACAAATGAAAATCAAGCCATCAGAACCTATTCCGAAATGGCGATCACTAAGACGGATTGCCATCTGGCTCCAATTCATCTCATCAAATATTTCAGAGTCGCCTACGTCAAGCAAATTTGCAAAGATATAATCGTTTCCGGTTCCCTGCATTTTTGTAAGATTTAAATTCATCTGATTTCAACCCATTTTATGTAATTCATATCATTATATGCAGTACTACCCAGAAATTTAACAGATACCAAATTAATTAAATAATGGCAGGAGGAACGGATTGAAATGCAGGCATGGGTGGATTCGATTGACAGTTTGACAGCATGGTAGTAAAACATTATTCACTTGAATTATCAGTAACCGTAGAATTTCGGAAATTATAACAATCCCCTTTTCGTGTTAATTTACGGAAAGGGGATTGTTGCATAAGGGTTTAAGATTTAATGGACAAAATTTGCTCTGGTGTTTCCGAAAAATCATTATCAATCATCGCCCGGATGATACCATAAACCGAATAGGCAACCACATACAGAAGGTATTTTGCCATGCCAATATCTTCTGCTGGAACAATGACCTTTCTGAAAAGCTCCTCAATCAGATATACTTTATCGTGCTTTTTGATTGCCCGCACGAACTCTTTTTCCGCATAAAAGAACTGAATCAGTCTTTGCTTCAATACTTCTCCATCTTCTGGCGGCACAGGATTGATTTCACAATACTTTGCCCATTTCAAAATCAGGCAGTATATGATGATTTCATCTGTGGAATTGAAGTTGCGGTAATAGGCATTGCGTGACACTCCGGCTTTTTCACAAATCATGGTTACGGAGATATTCTGCTCATTTTGCAGCAATTCACAATAGGCAAAAGCAATGCTTTCTTTGGTAATGGCGTTGATTTCGTCGTTTCTTTTATTATATCCCATACACTTTGACTCCTTGATGTCACAATCAGCCTATGATTGTGACTTTATCTTTTCCTCGTTCTGCTGTATATTATATGGTGTAACAAATGTTGTGTCAATGGTGAATAAAGCAAGGAGAAAAAATCATGTCTATTATGACAAAGCGGTTGATTATTTTAGCTATACTAATTATTGTTGGTATTGTTCTCGGCAGATTAGCAGTACGAGGATTTATGAATCTCTTAATGGGTGGCACTATGTTTTGGGGTAACATCTTATGATGAAAGAAGAGAATAAAACAGAAAAGGCAAAGAAAGGTCGAAGGATTATGTGGACATTTATTTATATCGGTGTTTTTATTGCCGCAGCAGGAATAGGTGTGGCAAGCAAGTTTGTCCAGCCGTCCTGGACGAAAGATTTTACGGCAGAGTGGAACGAGTCTGTCGGCACAGTTTATAAGGACATTTCATACGGAGAAATGGATGCCAACAAATTCGACCTCTATGTTCCGGCGGACAATACGAAAGAAAGTTACGGGTTGGTGGTTTATCTCCACGCAGGCGGATTTACTGCCGGTGATAAATCCGGCGATGAACAAATCCTAAAATGGCTGTGTTCCAAAGGCTATGTCGCAGCAGGAATTAACTATACATTGCGTGACGAAGCACATACGGAAGCAAGCGTTTATTCCCAGTCAATCGAAATCAAAGAGAGTATGCCCGTAGTCATTGCAGAATCGGAAAAACTCGGCTATCATATCGATGAGATGTCCATCGGCGGTGGGTCGGCAGGTCATTGTCTTGCCATGCTTTATGCGTACAGAGATGCAGAACTTTCTCCTGTTCCTGTAAGAATGGTGTTCGGTGCTGTCGGTCCCTCCAGCTTCTATCCGGAGGACTGGGGTTGCTACGGCTTGGATAAGAATACGGAGGAAAGCAAGGAAGCTGCGGCAGGTCTGTTCAGTGTTATGGCAGGAAAAGAAATTATATCTGATATGTTCGGCACACCGGAATATGATGAAGCAATCAAGGACATTTCTGCTCTTTTGTGGATTGACGAAAACACAGTTCCATCTGTTTTGGCATACGGAAAATATGACAAGGTGCAATCTTTTGAGGCATCCGTTCGTCTGGATCAGGCTTTGACGGAACATAATGTGCCGCACGAATATATTGTCTGCGAACATTCCGGACATGGCTTGCAGAATGATAACAAGGAATTTCTTCTGTATAATCAGAAAATGGAAGAATATCTTGACAAGTATATGCCAGTAAAATAATTGGAGAAATTACATAATAAACGAAATGGAAAAACGACAATCTTGTAAATATATCCGGCTCCGAAAAGGCTCTGTCGGTGTATGAAGAAAGTGATGCTTTTGCAAAGCTTGTTACCATTTCCGGGGCAGGACACATTTTCTTTAATGCAAAGCACAGAGAGCAGGCAATATCCGATATATTGGGCTTTCTCAAGCCGGACGAATGATAAGAGGGAATTATATGGATAAAAATAGAAAGAAACTATTCATCAACATCGGGATTACCGTTGCTGTAATTATCATAGCTGCTATACTCGGTGCGATTGTCGGGGAATTGCTTCTTGACAATCTGATATAAGGCGGTGGTGGTATGAAGAAAAGAACAAAAATATTACTGTGGTGCATACTGTTTGTTGTCGTATTCGTAATCAGTGCTTTAGTGAGGGTAAATATGCTCGGTTCTGCACCGATGAAACTTCTGCTGGTTCAATGGGATGATACCATCGGAACAGTTTACAGCGACCTGAACTACGAAAATGATTATGGACATAAATACGATTTGTATGTTCCTTCCAACATTGATAAAGGAAAAGCACAGCAGCTCATTCTCTATATCCACGGCGGCAGTTTTAATTCAGGAACCAAAGAGGACGGCGAGGTTTGGTGTAAATACTACGCTTCAAAGGGCTATATTACGGCTTCACTTGACTATTCTTTGCAAACTGTTCAAGAGGACGCAAGCCTTGTGAGAATGAACACGGAAATCAAAGAATGTGTAAATGCAATAAATGAAAAATGCATAGAACTCGGATACACCCTTGATGGTATGGCAACCTGTGGTGTTTCAGCCGGTGGAACGCTGGCGATGAATTATGCCTACACTTGTGCAGATTCATCTGCCATACCTGTAAAATTTGTGTTCCAGCTTGCCGCACCTGCTGATTTCGAACCCGACGATTGGAATATTCTGAAAAAGGTCGACAATCTTGATACTGATGCAGAATTTCTTTCTATGATGACAGGCGTGGATATTACAGAGAAAGCCATCCACAGCGGCGAATATAAGCAGTATGTAGATATGATTTCACCGGCAAGGCTTGTGAGTGAAAACTCTGTTCCTACTCTGATGGGATATGGACTGAAAGACCACCTTGTGCCGGGGAAATTGAAATACAAGCTGGTTTCCGCATTGGAGGAAAATGGCGTACAATACGATTATTTTGAGTTCCCGCACTGCAACCACGGAATGTATCGTGATCTCAATATATTGGAACAGTTTTTGAAACAATCTCTGGTATATTGCAAAACATATTTTTGAAACAATATTCTTGACATTAAAGCAAACAATAGTTAAGCCATGGACAATGCTGATTTTTGCATCATCCATGGCTTTCTCTTTAACAATAAATCAATTGGGCCCGTCGACAAAGTCATTCGTCGAAGCACCTTTCGGTAAAACTTCCGGGTTACACTGCTACACTTCTAATCGCTTTCATAAAACTTCCGGGTTGCATATTACTACAGTTCACCAGACGCCCATTCGCATATTTTAGTTGATTTTTAAAAGTCTGTATGGTAAGATACTGATATATGTATCTGGGTGAAACGATAACCAAAGATACAACCCACAGAAAGGACGAGACAAACATGGAAAAACAGCGCAGAGTTATGCTTAAGCTCAGCGGAGAAGCATTAGCTGGTGAAAAAAAGACTGGTTTTGATGAAGAAGTTGTAAAGGACGTTGCAAGACAGGTAAAGCTGTCAGTTGACCAGGGCGTACAGGTTGCAATTGTAATTGGCGGCGGAAACTTCTGGAGAGGCCGTTCCAGCAACGCAATTGATCGACCAAAGGCAGACCAGATTGGTATGTTAGCAACTGTTATGAACTGTATCTATGTATCTGAAATCTTCCGTACCACAGGCATGAAGACTGAAATCTTCACACCATTTGCCTGCAGCACCTTTACAAAGCTGTTTTCTAAGGATGCAGCAAATGAAGCACTTGCACAGGGAAAGGTTGTCTTCTTTGCTGGCGGTACCGGACATCCATATTTTTCTACTGACACTGGTGTTGTACTGCGTGCTATTGAGATGGAGGCAGACGTTATCCTTCTTGCAAAGGCAATCGATGGTGTTTATGATAGTGATCCGGCAAAGAATCCAGATGCTGTCAAGTATGATACCGTAACTATTAAAGAGGTCGTAGATAAGCGCCTTGCTGTTATTGATATGACGGCATCTATCATGTGTATGGAAAACCATATGCCGCTTGCTGTATTTGGCTTAAACGAAGAAAATAGCATTGCAAATGCATTAAATGGCAAGATTACAGGAACTCATGTAACAGCTTGAAAATGTAAAAATTTAAAAACCATAAAACCGAAGGAGCGTAACTATGAAGGAAGTTATTAAAAAATGTGAAGAGAAGATGACAAAAACCTGCGAAAATCTGGATGGCGAGTTTGCCAATATCCGTGCAGGACGTGCAAATCCAAATCTGTTAAACAGAATTATGGTTGAATATTATGGAACTCCAACTCCTATGCAGCAGGTAGGAAATATTTCAGTTCCGGAGCCGAGAATCATCCAGATTAATCCGTGGGAGAAGAGTCTGTTAAAGGCTATCGAGAAAGCTATTCTGGCATCTGATCTTGGAATCACACCAACAAATGATGGTACAAGCATTCGCCTTGTATTCCCAGAGCTTACAGAGGAAAGACGTAAGGAATTAGTAAAGGACATTAAGAAGAAGGGTGAAGCTGCAAAGGTTGCTGTCCGCAATGTTCGCCGTGATGCAAACGATACCTTAAAGAAGATGGAAAAGTCAACTGACATTACTGAGGATGAGCGCAAGGAAGGCGAAGAGAAAATCCAGAAGATGACAGACAAATATGTTGCAAAGATAGACAAGAGTGTTGAGAATAAATCAAAGGAAATCATGACTGTCTAATAATAAGAAAGTTTCAGGGCAGGCGTTTTGCCTGTCCTGTTTTGTGTAACAAGATAGAATAAGATTATACCTGTGAGGTACTCATATGGATGAACAAAAAAAGATTCCGCGTCATGTCGCGATCATTATGGACGGAAACGGCAGATGGGCTGAGCGTAGAAAGCTTCCGCGAAAAATGGGTCATGCAGAAGGCTGTAAGGTACTAGAGCAAACTGTGCGCGATGCAGCTGATCTTGGTATTGGCTATTTGACTGTTTATGCGTTTTCCACTGAAAACTGGAAGCGCTCTGAGGAAGAGGTTTCGGCGCTTATGGTTCTTATGGGCTTTTACATTAAAAAGCTTTTAAAGGTAGCCGAAGAGGAGAATGTATGTGTTAAAATTATAGGAGAGCGAAGCCGCTTTGCACCAGATCTGGTGAAGGGTTTAAATAAGCTTGAGTATGAGACAAGAAATAATACACGCATGGTATTTGCCATTGCGATCAACTATGGTGCAAGAGACGAGATGCGCCGCGGAATGATTCGCATGGCAAAGGATGTGAAAGCTGGAAAGCTCGAGCCTACAGCTATTACGGAGCAGACAATTGGCTCTTATCTAGATACTGCCGATATGCCAGATCCAGATCTTTTAATTCGCACAAGTGGTGAGCTTCGTCTGTCAAATTTCTTGCTCTGGCAGCTGGCTTACACAGAAATTTATGTGACAGATGTTTTGTGGCCTGATTTTAACAAGGAAGAGCTGCAAAAGGCAGTAGATTCATTTGGAAAGCGTGAGCGCCGTTATGGAGGTCGTCTGACCAAATAAGATTTATATAACATTTTACTTACAGAAAGGCATAAAAATTTATGTTTATTACAAGAACAATCAGCGGAATTGTGCTGTTGGCAGTGACTATGTGTGCAATCATCGCCTCGGGCCCGCTTCTGTATTTATTTATGCTTCTGATCAGCCTGGTTGGCATGTATGAGCTGTACCGTGTTTTTCAGATGGAAAAAAAGATTCCTGCGATTGTTGGTTATCTGACATCAATAGGAATAGAATCTGTCATTCTGGCAGGAAAAAATGATCTTGTTGTTCTTATACTTGTCTTAGGATTTTTGGCAATGATGGTCTCATATGTGGCTACTTATCCAAAATTCACGGCAGAAGAGATTGCAAAATCAACATTTGGAATGGTATATGTGGCATTGATGATGTCATTTATTTTCCAAACAAGAATAAACAATGATGGGGCCTACACGGTATGGCTGATCTTTATCAGCGCATGGGGCTGTGATACATGTGCATATTTAGTTGGACGTGCGATTGGAAAACATAAAATGACACCTGTATTAAGTCCCAAAAAATCAATCGAGGGCGCAGTCGGCGGAATTATAGGAAGTGCATTAATTGGTGCGCTTTATGGAACAATTTTCAAGACAAATCTGACTGAATTTTCAAATCCGGCTGTTTTTTGTGCCATTATTGGTGCATGTGGCGGCTTTATCTCCATGTTTGGAGATCTTTCCGCTTCTGCGATCAAACGCCAGTACCAGATTAAGGATTATGGAAATCTGATTCCGGGACACGGCGGAATCATGGATCGTTTTGATAGTATTATTTTTACAGCACCGTTAATCTACATTCTCGTAACGCTGCTTCAGCGTATTGCGTAAGCGAAGAATAATTAACGAAGAAAGGCAGGTTTTTATAATGAAAAAAATTGCCATTTTAGGATCTACCGGTTCTATTGGAACACAAAGCTTAGAGGTTATTCGCAGCCAGCCAGATATGGAAGCAACTGTGTTAGCCGCCGGAAGTAATGTTGAACTGCTTGAAAAGCAGATTCGCGAATTTCATCCAAAGCTTGTATGTGTTTATAAAGAAGATGCGGCAAAACTATTAAAACAGGCTGTTGCCGACCTTGATGTAACGATTGTAAGCGGAATGGATGGTCTTATTGAGGCAGCTGCATTCCCGGAAACACAGATCGTTGTTACTGCAGTTGTCGGAATGATTGGAATACGTCCGACTATAGCAGCTATTAAGGCAGGCAAGGATATCGCACTTGCAAATAAGGAAACACTTGTCACTGCCGGTCATCTGATTATTCCAATGATCAAGCAGTACGGGGTGCGCCTGCTTCCAGTAGACAGTGAGCATTCTGCTATTTTCCAGTCACTTATGGGAAGCTCTCCAGAAGGATCAACTGGTCACAAGATTGATAAAATTCTTCTGACAGCATCTGGCGGACCGTTCCGTGGATGGACGAAAGAACAGATGAAAAATATTCGCCCTGAGGATGCATTAAAGCATCCTAACTGGGTAATGGGAAGAAAGATTACAATTGATTCTTCTACCATGGTAAATAAGGGATTAGAGGTTATGGAAGCAAAATGGCTTTTTGGCGTTGAATATGATCAGGTTCAGGTTGTGATCCAGCCGCAGTCTGTTATCCATTCAATGGTACAGTTTGAGGATGGTGCTATTATTGCCCAGCTTGGCACACCTGATATGAAGCTTCCTATTCAGTTAGCACTGACATATCCAGACAGAAGATATCTTCCTGGAAAACGCCTCGATTTTGCAGAACTTGGAAGCATCAGCTTCTTTGCACCTGATTTTGAAAACTTCCCTGGACTGGCACTTGCTTATAAAGTTGGAAAAGAAGGTGGAAACAGACCAACAATATACAACGCAGCTAATGAGTTTGCTGTCAGCCGTTTTCTTGATCACAAATTGTCATATCCGGGCATTATTGAGGCAATTGAAGCCTCTCTTGATCATGTTGGCTTTGTTCAAAATCCGAATGTCGACAACATTTTAGAGACTGAGGCAGCTGTATACGAATTTTTACAGTCAGCGTTGGCATAGATTACAACAGGGTAAGAAACTAGTACGAAAAGAAAGAGGAAAGTATGAATCCATTCAGCATTATTGCACTTTTTTTAATTATCGGATTGGTTGTATTCATCCATGAATTTGGCCATTTCCTTCTTGCAAAAAAGAACGGGGTAGGGGTAATTGAGTTTTCAATTGGCATGGGACCGAGACTTTTGAGCACTATTCATAAGGGAACACGATATTCTCTTAAATGGATACCTTTTGGCGGCTCCTGCCTGATGCTGGGGGATGACAATGGAATAGTTGATCCGGATGCAGAAGAAATTACAGACAAGGCGCATAGTCTTGCTGAGAAGAATGTCTGGGCACGTATTTCAATTATTGCAGCAGGACCAATTTTTAATTTTTTGCTTGCTTTTGTGCTTGCTGTTATTGTGATCGGTTTTGCCGGAAGCGACAAACCATATGTGCAGGGAGTTATTGATAAGTATCCTGCACAGGAGGCAGGTCTTGAGAAAGGCGATTTAATCACCTCAGTGAATGGCTCACGTGTCCATTTGTTTCGTGAAATTCAGATCTATATGGCAATGAACCCTGGCAAATCACTTGACGTTACTTATGTAAGAGATAACCAGACTCATGAAACAACACTTGTTCCAAAGTATGACGAGGCAAATAATACGTATTACATGGGTATTTACTCTGGTGCTCGCTATGGATTAAAATGGTATGAGACACTCCAATATAGTCTTTACGAGGTGAAATATAACGTTGTTACGGTAATCAAAAGTCTTGGTATGATATTTACCGGAGACCTTCCGATGACGAGCTTTTCTGGTCCTGTTGGCATTGCGACTACAGTAAATGATATGGTTGAAGAGGTCAATACCTCTATGGCCGATGAATCGTTTTCAGACCGTGCGATGACGATGTTTTTAACGCTTGCAAATTTTGTTGTCATGATCAGTGCCAACTTAGGCGTCATGAATCTGCTTCCGATTCCGGCATTAGACGGCGGAAGATTACTGTTTTTACTAATTGAAGCAGTGCGGGGCAAGCCGGTGCCAAAAGAAAAAGAGGCAATCGTTCACATCGCAGGAATTATTTTCCTCTTCATTTTTATGATATTCATTTTGTTTAGCGATATTATAAAGATTTTCCAGTGAGGAATCATTTATATGTGAGGGGTAAAAATGGAACAAAATACAAAGCAAATTCGAGAACTTACAAAAGAAATACGAATAGGAGACCGTGTGATTGGCGGCAGTTATCCTATTTTGATTCAGTCTATGACAAATACAAAGACACAGGATGTTGATGCAACTGTTGAACAGATTCTTCGTCTTGAAGATGCTGGCTGCGAGATTATTCGCTGTACAGTGCCTGATATGGAGGCGGCAAAGGCAATTGGTGAGATTAAAAAGCGTATTCATATTCCGTTAGTAGCCGATATTCATTTTGATTACAGGCTGGCAATTGCCGCTATGGAAAATGGTGCTGATAAGATTCGCATTAATCCTGGAAATATCGGAAGTGATGAGCGTGTGCGTGCTGTTGTCGAGAAGGCAAAGGAATATCATGTTCCTATCCGTGTCGGTGTTAATAGTGGTTCTCTTGAAAAAAAATATATTGAAAAATATAATGGCGTGACGGCAGAGGGTCTGGTAGAGAGTGCTCTTGAAAAGGTGGCAATGATTGAACAGTTTGGTTATGATCAGCTTGTCATCAGCATTAAATCATCGGATGTTATGATGTGCGTAAAAGCGCATGAATTAATTGCCGATAAAACACCTTACCCGCTTCATGTGGGCATTACTGAGGCTGGAACAATTATTTCAGGAAATATTAAGTCCTCTATTGGTCTAGCATTAATTTTAAATCAGGGAATTGGAAATACCATCCGCGTATCACTGACTGGTGACCCTGTTGAAGAGATTCGTTCAGCTAAGATCATTTTAAAGACACTTGGTATTCGAAAGGGTGGTGCAGAGATTGTATCCTGTCCAACCTGCGGACGTACACAGATTGATCTGATTCGTCTGGCAAATGAGGCAGAAACGCTTGTCAGCCGTTATCCATATGATATTAAGGTTGCTGTTATGGGCTGTGTTGTAAATGGTCCAGGTGAGGCAAAGGAAGCTGATCTTGGCATTGCAGGAGGTCTTGGCTGCGGTGTTATCATAAAAAAGGGTGAAATCATCCGAAAGCTTCCGGAAGAGGAGCTGCTTGCCGGATTAAAGGAAGAATTGGATAACTGGCAGGCATAATAATTCAGAAAGGAACTTTCATGGCAAAGCGCTTTTTTGAAACATTTCCAGCGCTTATCCTAGAAGATGAGCTGAAGGATCTGTTTGAATTTGCAGAAGTAACTGCATTAAAATATAATCGTGACAGGACGGCGATTCATGTATATCTGCTTTGTCGCCGTCTGATTTCAAAGCCGCAGATTTATGCGGTGGAATCTAAAATTGAAAAGCAGATGTTTCCTGATGGTGATATGAAGATTCGTATATTTGAATCTTTTTCACTGTCAGAACAATACACACCGTCATATCTTGTGGATGTCTATAAGGACAGTTTATTTGCAGAAATTAAGCGTCGAAGTGATCTGGATTATCATATTTTGATGCGCGCTGACTGGAAGGTAGCTGATGATGATTCACTTTTGCTTACATTAGAGGATAGTCTTTGGGCTAGAAATCGTGCTGGCGAGCTGCGTGAATGGATTCAGATGGTTTTTTATGACCGCTGTGCAATATCAATTCCTGTAGCAGTATCATTTAAAGAGCGTGATACAACAGCAATTGAGGAAGAAAAAAAGCGCGCAGAGGCACAGGCTATCGCACGTATCATGAAGGCCAACAGCGTGGCTTCCAAAGAGAAAGAGGATGAATTTATTGATACAGCCTCTGCTGATACGAAAAAAGGCAGTGAAAAAACTACTCTTAGAAAAGGAGATCCCTCAAAAGCTGCCAAATCAGCTGGTGAAAAAAACGTTCAGACACCGCGCGAAATTCCAGGCGGCAATTTTCAAAAATCATCCTATAACAAGGGTAATAAAGGCGGATACAGCGCCAAGCGTCCTCTTCGTTCAGACGATCCAAACATGGTATATGGACGCAATTTTGAGGATGTCACACCAATGAAAATTGTTGAGATTCAGGAGGAGATCGGAGAAGTTGTCATAAATGGAAAGATTATTGCTGTAACTGAGCGTGAGCTTAGAAATGGCGAGAAAACTATCATTTCCTTTGCTGTAACTGATTACACAGATACGATCATGGCAAAAATCTTTGTTCCAAATGAGTTTTTAGCCGAATTAAAAAAGGATGTGGCTGTTGGCAAGGCTGTAACTGTTAAGGGCATCGCCATGATGGATAAGTTTGACCATGAAGTAACGATTTCCTCTGTATCAGGTATAAAGCGTGCGGAATGGAAGGAAGAAAAACGCGAAGATCACGCTCTTGTAAAACGAGTTGAACTTCACTGCCATACAAAGTCCTCAGAGATGGATGCTGTATCTGATGCGCAAGCGCTTGTAAAAACAGCAAAGGGCTGGGGACACACTGCTCTTGCCATAACAGATCATGGCTGTGCGTATGCTTTCCCAGAAGCTGCACATGCATTGTCAAAGGGTGATGATTTTAAGCTGATCTTTGGCTGCGAGGGATACTTAGTCGATGACTTAAAGGAAATCGTTGTAAATAGTAACGGTGCTTCTCTTGATGCTTCATATGTTGTATTTGATATTGAGACAACAGGATTTCATCCATTTAAAAATAAAATCATTGAGATTGGTGCTGTAAAGGTGATAAATGGTGAGATTACAGATCGCTTTTCTGAGTTCATCAATCCGCGTGTTCCTATTCCGTTTACGATTGAACGACTAACCGGAATCAATGATGCTATGGTTTGTGATGCACCAGGCGTAGAGGAAATTCTTCCTAAATTTTTGAGCTTTTGCGAAGGCTGTGTCCTTGTAGCGCATAATGCGTCCTTTGATACAAGCTTTATCCGCTATAATGCAGAGCAGCTTGGCATTGAATTTCCTCCAACTTACGTTGATACAGTTGGACTGGCACGTTTTCTTCTGCCGCATCTTGGACGTTTTAAGCTTGATACTGTTGCAAAAGAGCTTCATGTTTCACTTGAGAATCATCATAGGGCAGTAGATGATGCCGGGGCAACAGCAGAAATTTTTGTCAAGTTTCTTCCGATGCTTAAGAAGAAAGGCTTTGAAACACTTGATGATATTGTAGAAAAGGCTGTTATGACACCAGAGGCAATCATGCGAATGCCTACGTATCACATCATATTGCTTGCAGCGAATGAAGTAGGCCGAATAAATCTGTATCGTCTGATCTCAATGGCACATGTTAAATATTTTGCCAGAAGACCGAGATTCCCACGCTCAGAAATTATGAAATACAGAGAGGGACTGATTATTGGATCGGCGTGTGAGGCAGGCGAGCTGTTTCGTGCAATCACAGGAGGAGAGAGCGATGATGAAATTGCAAAAATTGTCTCCTTTTATGATTATCTGGAAATTCAGCCTACAGGAAACAATGAGTTTATGCTGCGTGAAGAGGATTCTCCTTATAAGACAAGAGAAGATCTTGAGGCGCTTAATAAAAAGATTGTTCAGCTTGGCGAGCTTTACGATAAACCTGTCTGCGCAACATGCGATGTGCATTTTTTAAATCCTGAGGATGAGGTTTACCGCCGTATTATTATGAGCGGTAAAGGCTTTAAGGATGCTGATTTCCAACCGCCGCTTTATTACAGAACAACAGAAGAAATGCTAAAGGAATTTGAATATCTGGGAAGTGATAAGGCATATGAGGTAGTTGTCACAAATACGAATCTGATTGCAGATCGTATTGATCATCTGGCGCCTGTAAGACCTGATAAATGTCCGCCTGTTATTGAAAATTCAGATATAGACCTTAGAAATATGTGTTATGAAAAGGCACATTCAATGTATGGCGATCCGCTGCCGCCAATAGTAGAAGAACGCTTAGAGCATGAGCTTCACTCAATCATTTCAAATGGCTTCGCCGTTATGTATCTGATTGCCGTTAAGCTTGTTCATAAGTCAAACGAAGACGGTTACATGGTAGGCTCTCGTGGTTCTGTCGGATCATCATTTGTTGCAACTATGTCTGGAATTACAGAGGTAAATCCATTAAGTCCACATTATTACTGCAAGAAATGTCATTACAGTGATTTTGATTCGGAGGAAGTTAAAAAGTTTGGTGGTGGTGCAGGCTGCGATATGCCAGATAAAATTTGTCCTGTATGCGGTGAAAAGCTTGCAAAGGATGGCTATGATATCCCATTCGAGACATTCCTAGGCTTTTATGGTGATAAGGAGCCTGATATTGACTTAAACTTCTCTGGTGAATACCAGAGTAAGGCTCATGCCTATACAGAGGTTATTTTTGGCGCCGGACAAACCTTTAGAGCCGGCACTGTAGGTACACTGGCAGAAAAAACAGCATTTGGCTACGTGAAGAATTATTATGAAGAACATAACCAACATAAGCGAGAGTGCGAAATTAACCGCCTTGTCACTGGCTGTACTGGCGTAAAACGAACATCAGGGCAGCATCCCGGCGGAATAATTGTACTTCCAATCGGTGAAGATATTAACTCCTTCACACCAGTACAGCATCCGGCAAATGATATGACGACCAGCACAGTAACAACACACTTTGATTACCATTCAATTGATCATAACTTGTTAAAGCTTGACATACTTGGCCATGATGATCCTACCATGATCCGTATGCTTGAAGATTTAACAGGAATTGATGCAAGAGAAATTCCGCTCGACAGTCCAGAGGTAATGTCATTATTTAAGGACACATCTGCGCTTGGAATAAAGCCAGAGGATATAGGTGGCTGTAAGCTTGGTGCACTTGGTCTTCCGGAGTTTGGCACTGACTTTGCTATGGGCATGTTAATTGAAACACAGCCGCAGCATTTCTCAGATTTAGTTCGTATTGCGGGTTTGTCACATGGTACAGATGTATGGCTTGGAAATGCCCAGACACTTCTGCAGGAGAAAAAGGCGACCATTTCAACTGCTATATGTACGCGAGATGATATCATGGTTTACTTAATCAGCAAGGGCATTGAAAAAGGTCTTTCGTTTAAGATCATGGAGGCGGTTCGAAAAGGAAAGGGTCTTCAGCCAGAATGGGAGCAGACTATGGTTGAGCATGATGTGCCAGACTGGTATATATGGTCTTGTAAAAAGATTAAATACATGTTCCCTAAGGCACATGCCGCAGCTTATGTTATGATGATGTGGCGAATTGCATACTGCAAAATCTTTTATCCGCTGGCATTTTATGCTGCCTACTTTAGTATACGTGCCACTGCCTTTTCATATGAATTGATGTGTCAGGGCAAAGAAGCACTAGAACGTCATATGGCTGATTATGAAAGCCGAATGGACACGCTTTCACCAAAGGAGAAGGATTCCTATCACGATATGCGTATTGTTCAGGAAATGTATGTAAGAGGCTTTGAATTTACACCAATTGACTTGTTTAAGGTACAGGCAACAAGATTCCAGATTGTTGATGGAAAGCTAATGCCATCATTAAGCTCTATAGAAGGTCTTGGAAATAAGGCAGCAGAATCCATTGTAGAAGCAGCACTCGGAGGGGCGTTCCTTTCAAGACAAGATTTTCGAGAGCGCGCCAAAGTGGGACAGACAGTTAGTGATAAGCTTTTGGAGCTTGGAATTTTAAGCGATATTCCAGAGTCCAATCAGCTATCGCTCTTTGACTTTTAACAAATATTAGAATAGAGGAAAACAAATGAAAATAGGATTTGATAATGAAAAGTATCTCAAAATTCAGTCAGAACATATCAAGGAGAGAATTGACCAGTTTGGCGATAAGCTGTATCTGGAATTTGGCGGAAAGCTGTTTGATGACTATCACGCTTCAAGAGTTCTTCCGGGATTTGCGCCAGATAGTAAGCTTCAGATGTTAATGCAGCTGTCTGATATGGCTGAGATCGTTATTGTAATTTCAGCGACAGATATTGAAAAAAACAAAAAGCGTGGTGATCTTGGAATTACTTATGATGTTGATGTACTTCGCCTTATATCAGAATATGAAAAAAAGGGTCTGTATGTTGGAAGTGTTGTAATAACACAGTTCGCAGGCCAGTCAGGTGCTGTTCAGTTCCAGAAGCGTCTTGAAAAGAAGGGTATTGATGTATACCGTCATTACCTTATTGATGGCTATCCATCAAATGTTTCTCTTATTGTAAGTCCTGATGGTTTTGGTAAAAACGAATATGTCCGCACAACAAGACCGCTAGTTGTTGTCACTGCACCAGGACCGGGAAGCGGTAAGATGGCAACATGTCTTTCTCAGCTTTACCACGAAAATTTACGCGGAGTACGTGCCGGCTATGCTAAGTTTGAGACATTCCCGATCTGGAATATTCCTCTAAAGCACCCTGTAAATCTGGCTTATGAAGCTGCTACAGCCGATCTGAATGATGTTAACATGATCGACCCATTCCATTTAGAGGCATATGGTGTTACAACTGTAAATTATAACCGTGATATTGAGATTTTCCCTGTTTTAAATGCTATATTCGAGCGCATTTATGGAGAAAATCACTATTACAAGTCTCCAACTGATATGGGTGTCAACATGGCGGGAAATTGTATTATCGACGATGAGGTATGCTGTGAAGCATCCAGAATGGAAATTATTCGCCGTTATTACACAGCCATGAATAAGATTGCAAAAGAGGATGGCGGTGAGAATGAGCTGTACAAGATTGAGCTTTTGATGAAGCAGGCAAAAATCACACCAGCTGACCGCAAGGTAACAGTAGCTGCCATGGACCGCGCAAACAAGCTTGGTGTTCCTACTGCTGCAATGGAGCTTCCAGACGGAACAATCGTTACCTCTAAAACAAGTGATCTTCTTGGTGCCTCTGCCGCACTTCTTTTAAATGCTTTAAAGCAGTTAGCACAGATTGATCACGACAGAAATCTGATCTCTCCAGAAGTTATTGAACCAATTCAGAAATTAAAGACAGGCTATCTTGGTGCAAAGAATCCACGTCTTCACACCGATGAAGTATTAGTTGCACTTTCTGTAACTGCTGCATCAGACCCGATTGCAAAACTTGCAATGGAGCAGATGCCAAAGCTGTCTGGATGCCAGATGCATACTTCTGTTATGCTTTCCGATGTAGACAGTAAGACACTTAAGCGCCTTGGTGTTGATCTGACATGCGAGCCTGTCCGCGAATCTGCAGCAAAAGGAGAGTTCTGATTTGTTAACAATCAGCTGATAAAAAACAGCAGGGAGGAAAAAATGGAACGCATTGAAATTGTTGAAAATGGCTTGTTTCTCGTATTTGAAATTGCTGATGATAAATGTTTTAAATTTCTTCATTTTGGGAAAAAGCCATTTAATGAAAAAGATATTATTGCGCGATCTACATCATATGGTTTTAGATTTGTTGAAATTAATCTGTCTGGTTATGATCGTCCCTATGAGCGCCATGGAAACAAATATATTGTAACGGCACCTGGCTGGCATATGCGTTATGAATCTATGGAAGACGGCCGTAATCAAAACGGCCGTATCGTGATGTTTGTTCTGCGTGATGAAATAACAGATGTAATAGTAAAAAGCTACATGCAGTTTTATGACGGACTTTCCATTATTCGATTCTGGAACATAGTTGAAAACACAGGCAGCCAGACGCAGGTGTTAGACTATATTTCATCTTTTAATTATGAGGGAATTGACAAGGAAGGATCACTTCCTGCTGATAAAAAGCTGCAAATTCGCATACCGCACAACGGATGGCAAAAAGAAGTCAATTGGAAAACGTATGATCTTTGTGACTTTGGTATGGAACGTATTCAGCCAGCGTGTGATCAGCGCTCCTCAAACCTTCTTACAGTAAGCAATACTGGAAACTGGTCAGCTAAAGAACACCTTCCAATGGGATATCTTGAGAACACGCAGACACATACGGGTATGCTCTGGCAGATTGAAAATAATGGTTCCTGGCACTGGGAGATTGGAGATCAGAATGGTCATCTTTATTTGGCAGCATCTGGTCCGAATGAAATTTATTCTCACTGGTTTAAAAATCTAAAACCAGGAGATACTTTTACAAGCGTGCCTGTTGCTGTAAGCCTAACTGATCAAGGCTTTGATGATGCAGTTGGAACAATGACAAAATATCGCCGTATTATCCGCCGTCCAAATGCAGATAATGAATCTCTTAAAATTATCTTTAATGACTATATGAATTGTTTGTGGGGGCATCCGACGGCAGCAGAAGAGTTTCCACTAATAGATGCGGCAGCAGAGGCCGGATGCGAGTATTTTTGTATTGATGCCGGCTGGTATGCAGATGGTGATTGGTGGGATGCGGTTGGTGACTGGAGAGAGAGCAAAAAACGCTTTCCGAACGGTGTACGTGAAATTACCGATTATATTCGCAGTAAGGGAATGATTCCAGGCGTATGGCTTGAGCTTGAAGTTATGGGTATTAATTGTCATATGGCACAGGAGGTTCCTGATGACTGGTTTTTCATGCGTCATGGAAAACGTGTATATGATAGAAGTCGATATCAGCTTGACTACAGAAATCCAGAAGTTCGTGCCTATGCAGATAGTGTGATAGATCGCCTGATTAAAGAGTATGGCGTTGGCTATATTAAAATGGACTATAACATTGAGCCGGGAATTGGTACCGACTTACATGCCGATAGTGCTGGAGACGGTATGTTATCACACGAGAGAGCTTATCTAAAATGGCTGGAAGCAGTATTTAAACGCTATCCGGATCTTGTAATTGAAAACTGTTCATCAGGTGGTCTTCGTATGGATTACGCTATGCTATCACGATACAGCATTCAGTCTACAAGTGATCAGGATGACTATCGTTATTATTGTACTATTGCAGCAAATTCGCCATCTGCATTGACACCAGAGCAAAGTGCGATTTGGTCATATCCACTTCGTGAAGGAGATCGGGAAGAGGTTGTCTTTAATATGGTTAACGCCATGCTGCTTCGCATTCATCAAAGTGGTCATTTAGCTGAACTTACTCAAGAACGCCGTGATCTGGTAAAGGAGGCACTCGATATTTACAAAACTATTCGAAAAGATATCAAAAATAGTGTTCCGATCTGGCCAATTGGATTATCGCAGTTTCATGATGAATGGACCTGTCTTGGTCTGCAATCAGAAAACAAAATTTATCTGGCTGTGTGGAGAAGAAATGGCAATAAACCTGTCATTGAAATTCCATTCGAACAATTAAATAATAAAGAAGTGTCTGTCAGCTGTCTTTATCCATCATATTCAGAGGTTTTGTTTTCATGGAGCAAAGAAAGCAATGTATTGACCGTTACGATGGAAAAAGAATTTATGGCAAGACTGTTTTGTATTGAAATAAAATAAATAATCGTAAATAAGGCAATTGCCAAAAGGAGCTGTTATGGGAAAATTAGATCAGTATTGTTTTGATGGAACAAATGCACTTTCACTGAAAAAACTGCCGACAGACAGCAAAAAAGATCAGGTTGACAAGGAAAAAATTCTTGCCAAAACAGAAAAAAATCAGGAAAAAATTTTTGCACTTCAGGATAAGCTTTACGCAGATGCAAAAGAAGGACTAATTATTATCCTGCAGGCTAGAGATGCTGCAGGAAAGGACAGTACTATTCGTCATGTCATGGGCGGTATAAATCCGCAGGGTGTACAGGTTTTCAGCTACAAGCAGCCTTCTAAGGATGAGCTTGCGCATGATTATCTGTGGCGCTGCGTTACAAATCTTCCTAAGCGTGGAATGATAGCTATTTTTAATCGCTCTTACTACGAAGATGTATTAGTCGTAAAGGTTCATGAGCTTTACAAAGGCTACCATATGGCAGAACGTTGTTTAAATCCAGATACAATCATTGAGAATCGTTATCGCCAGATTCGCCATTTTGAGGAATATCTGTATGACAACAGCTACCGCGTCGTAAAGATTCTGCTTAATGTTTCTAAAGAAAAGCAAAAACAGCGTTTCCTTGAACGTATTGATCTTCCAGAGAAAAACTGGAAATTTTCCCAAAGCGATATGGCAGAGCGTGCTCTGTGGGATCAATACGATGATGCTTATGAGTGTGCTGTAAATGCAACTGCCACAAAGGAGAATCCATGGTATGTTATTCCGGCAGATCAGAAATGGTACAGCAGATATCTTGTATCAGAAATTATTCTTGATGTGCTGCAAAAAATTGATCCACAGTATCCAACTCTCTCACAAGAAGAAGCCGAGAAGCTTCCGCAGTATAAGGAGATGCTTCAAAATGAGAATATGAAGCATTCATAAAAATTAGATCTAGTATAAAAAGCCCGGCAGTAAGAGTAATCTTTCTGCCGAGCTTTTTTATATATTTTGACCCTGGTATTATTCAAATTGTTCTTTGTGCTTCTTTAACAATGTCTGAATCTTTTCTGTTGGAGATAAGCTGTTTCCAATCGGAACGTCATGATTAAGTGTATTGATGATAGCAGCAGTAAACTTACTCATGTCAGCTTCAATGTACCAGCTTCTCTTAAGCAGCTCTGGAGAACGATAATTCAAGTTAGTTGTGATAACATAATCAAAGTAACCCTGAGAATTGAAATCATCAAACTTCTCTAATCCGTCTGTGAAAAGACCAAATGTACAACATACAACAACATTCTTTGCACCGCGGTCTTTCAGTTCCTTTGCTGTATCAAGCATACTCTCTCCGGAAGAGATCATATCGTCAATGATGATAACAGTTTTGCCCTTGATGTTTGCACCCAAAAATTCATGTGCAACAATCGGATTCTTTCCATTTACAACAGTAGAATAGTCTCTTCTCTTGTAGAACATACCCATGTCAATGCCAAGGTTATTAGCAAAGTAAACAGCACGTCCCATTGCACCTTCATCAGGGCTGATTGCCATTAAATGATCCTTGTCGATTATCATATTTGGCTCTTTCTTTAACAGCGCCTTGATAAACTGGTACGGAGGTGTAAAATTGTCAAATCCGTGAAGCGGAATTGCATTCTGAACACGTGGATCATGAGCATCAAAAGTGATGATGTTGCTTACACCCATGTCGATAAGCTCCTCTAATGCCAGTGCACAGTCAAGAGATTCTCTTCTGTTACGCTTATGCTGACGGCCCTCATACAAAAACGGCATAACGACATTGACACGGCGTGCACCGCGGCAGGAGCCGATAAGACGCTTCAGATCCTGATAATGATTATCAGGAGACATGTGATTTACTTCACCGCACAGCTGATAAGTTAAGCTATAATTTGTTACATCGACCATTGCAAAAATATCAGAGCCGCGAACAGACTCTTTTAATACACACTTTGCTTCACCAGAGCCAAAACGTGGACAGGAAAAATCAAGCAGATAGGACTTACTGTCATAGCCACGGAAATCCAGCATCGACTGACGCTGAGCAAGTGCCTCTGCATCATGCTGACGGAAGGAAACGATATAGTCATCGACCTTCTTTGCAAAATCCTTGCAGCTGTCAAGTGCAGCAATCTTCAAAGGACCAATAGGAATACTGTTTTCAAATGAATAATCAATATTTGCCATTTATAGGACCGCCTTTTTATGTTAGTCTTGCAGTCAGAAATTGCCTCTTGCTTCATATACAATTTTTGACATACACAATCTATTATAACCGCAAAGAAAAGCATAAGTCAATAGAAAAAGTCGACAGAAAAAAATAGTTGCATTTTTGTTTTCTTTGTGATACACTGATTTAAGTGTTATTCTCGTGTGATAACCAATTATTTTAATAAGGAATGGGGTTTGGCATGTCAGCATTAAAGATTATCGTTACTGTTATTTATTGCATTGTTGCGATTGCATTTACAGCTTCTGTACTGATGCAGGAGGGAAAATCCGCAGGTCTGGGCGCAATTGGCGGTATGGCTGAGAGCTACTGGGGCAAGAATAAAGGTCGTTCCATGGAGGGAAAGTTAGAAAGATTCACTCTGATTGGAGCAATCATTTTCTTTGTTGGAGCAATTCTTCTGAACATGAACTTTTAAGTTACAGTTCACACGTCTGTTAATGAGCAAAACAGAGCTGCGAAGCAGCGACACACACAACATGTGGTTTTGTGAATTGGCGTCCTGTGAACAGTTACTTTATCAACAAAAGAAGCGGCTGTCGCAGATTGCGGCGGCCGTTTTGTGCCTTTTTATAAGATCAGCACCCCTTACACGACTAAAGCACTAACATATAAGAATATATAAGAAAGAAGTTTAATTTAAGTGAAGCTATATAAAGAAAAAAAGAAAAAATATTATCGAAAAAAACAGCAGTATAGCGAATCTAGTGAAGTGTTCGATACATCTTCTGATGAAGATTCTCTTAATTCAGAGCAGGATCATGACGATTCAAATCATGAAGGCAATAAAAAGAAGCTGCTGTTAGAGTTAATGTATGATAAAAATTACCGCCCGATGAAATTTAGGGAATTGTGTGTGCTGTTAGATGTCTCAAAAGCACGCCGTTATGAGCTTGAGACTGCTTTGAATCAGCTTGTTGATGAGGGAAAAATTGGTATTTCTGCTCATGGAAAATATGGTAAACCAGAGTTATTTACGCTTAAGGGTTCCTTTAGCTCCACATCAAGAGGCTTTGGCTTTGTTACAGTAGAAGAAAAAGACAATGATATTTTTATTGCCCCTGATAACACCTTAGGCGCCCTTCCTGGCGATGTTGTCTTAGTATCTGTAATTTCCCATGCCAATGGAAGCAGACGCGAAGAGGGACGTATTGTACGCATTTTAGAACACACGCTTACAAGTGTTGTCGGTACTTTTCAGAAGAACAAAAATTTTGGCTTTGTCCTTCCTGATAATCAGCGTATTCTTCGTGATTTCTTTGTTGAAAAGGGAAAGGATATGGATGCACAAAATGGAGACAAGGTTGTTGCTACAATACTTGACTATGGAAATGAGCATAAAAATCCACAGGTTGAAGTCACTGAAATTCTTGGTGCAAAGAATGAACCTGGTACTGATGTGTTAAGTATTGTGCGAAGCTATGGTATTCCAGAGGAATTTCCACAAGAGGTGCTAGACAGTCTTGACTTAATACCAGAAGAGGTTACAGAAGCAGAAAAAATTGGTAGACGCGACATGCGTGATTTCCATACAGTTACAATTGACGGTGAGGATGCAAGAGACTTAGATGATGCCATATCATTGACTTTTGAAAATGGTATTTATCATCTTGGTGTGCATATCGCTGATGTTACTCATTACGTAAAGGAAGGCTCCTTGCTTGATGAGGAAGCAAAAAATCGAGGCACAAGCGTGTATTTGGCAGATCGTGTAATTCCGATGCTTCCAAGAAAGCTTTCAAATGGCATATGCTCTTTAAATGCCGGGACAGATCGCTTGGCTTTGTCATGTCTTATGGACATCGATGAAGATGGTACCATTGTCAATCATGAGATTTGTGAAACTGTAATTTGTGTTGACCGCCGCATGACATATACTATGGTAGCTGATATTCTCGATGGTGCAGAGGCACCTGAAGAATACAAAGACTTTGTTGATGATTTCAAGTTAATGAAGCAGCTTTCTGATTTGCTTCGCAAGAAACGCTCTGGACGCGGAGCCATTGACTTTGATTTTCCAGAATCAAAAATTATTCTCGATGAAAAAGGTCGTCCTATTGAGATTAAAGCATATGAACATTCTGCTGCAACACGGCTGATTGAGGATTTTATGCTGCTGACTAATGAGACGATAGCAGAGGAGTATTACTGGCTGGAGCTTCCGTTTGTTTATCGTATTCATGAGACGCCAGATGAGGAGAAGCTTAGGACATTTGCCACCTTCCTCAATAATTTTGGCTATTCGCTTCATCTTACAAACCACACCATTCATCCGAAAGAGCTGCAAAAGCTGTTAAGCCGCATTGAGGGAAGTGAGGCAGAGGGGCTAATCTCACGCATTTTACTGCGTTCAATGAAACAGGCAAAATATTCACCGGAAAATCTTGGTCATTTTGGTTTGTCAGCGAAGTATTACTGCCATTTTACTTCACCGATTCGCCGTTACCCTGATTTGCAGATACACCGCATTATCAAAGAGCAGCTGCACGGAACACTTTCAAAATCACGTCAGGAGCATTATGAGCATATCCTTCCAAGCGTCTGTGACAGCTCAAGCAAGCTTGAACGGCGGGCAGACGAAGCGGAGCGTGAGACAGATAAGCTTAAAAAAGCCCAATATATGCGCCGTCATATTGGAGATATCTATGAGGGTGTAATTTCTGGCGTTACCGCATACGGCTTCTATGTAGAACTTACAAATACAGTAGAAGGACTTGTACGTGCTGCCAATTTAGATGATGATTATTATATCTATGATCAGGAGCATTACCAGCTAGTTGGTGAAATGACAGGACGTACTTTCAGCATCGGACAGAGTGTATCTGTTGTCGTAGTTGATGCGGACACGCTGACTAAACAAATTGAATTTTTACTCTACTATCCAGAGGAAGATTGGTCAAAGGGGGAAACGAGACATGGCAAAAGAAAGTCGAAAACTCATCGCAAATAATAAAAAAGCATTTCACGACTATTTTATCGAGGATACCTGGGAAGCAGGAATTGCACTGGTAGGTACTGAGGTAAAATCTCTTCGTATGGGAAAATGCAGTTTAAAGGAATCCTTTATACAAATTCACAAGGGTGAAGTCTTTATCTACAACATGCATATCAGCCCGTATGAAAAAGGCAATATCTTTAATAAAGATCCGCTTCGTCCAAGAAAGCTTCTTGTTCATCGATATGAGATTAACAAGATTGTTGGAAAAATCGACCAGAAGGGCTATACATTAGTGCCGCTTCAGATTTATTTCAAGGGAAGTCTTGTAAAGGTTGAGTTTGCTCTTGCAAAGGGTAAAAAGCTTTATGATAAGCGTGCCGATATTGCAAAGAAGGACACAAGAAGAGAGGCTGAACGAGAATTTAAGGTATCAAATCTATATTAAGCAAAAAAAGAGATCCTTGGAAAACCAAGGATCTTTTTTAGTGGAGCTGAGGGGAATCGAACCCCTGTCCGAAAGCCCATTCATTAAAGCTTCTCCCATCACAGTTGCTCTACATTCATTCCCTCATCCGACTGCCGAACAACAGGCTGCCAGATTCAGTAGCTTCATAAATCTCTTACCACCGCAAAGCTTAGGCGGTAAGGTGCCCTGCAAAGTCGATGCCAGATTCTTAAGCAGCAGGTGACTTAAGGCTGACAGCTGCCATTAGGCAGCGTATGCTAATTCGTTGTTAGCGTTTATATTTAAATCCGACTTTTAACGTGGATCCGGACCACGGATGGCTACTCTAACTTCAAAACCCCCGTCGAAACCAGTACAACCCCGGGAATGCATTCCGGTACAAATTTGCACGGTCACTAACAGTTGCATACTATTTTTATATGATATCACAATGTCATTTATCTGTCAACTGTACTTTTTTGAAAAATCATTAGCCTTTTTTTATATGGTATGCTAAAATAAAATCCAATAAACCCCACAATTTAACAGAAAGTAACAGAAAGGATAAGGTGACACTCATGCCAAACAACTCTACTAAACTTGCACTGGAAGCTTCTTTGAAAAATTTGTTATTAAAAAAGCCTGTTGACAAAATTACCATTACAGATCTGACAAATGATTGCGGCATCACACGCATGGCTTTTTATTACCATTTTAAAGATATCTACGATCTCGTTGAATGGTCATGCTATGAGGACGCCTCAAGAGCCTTACAGGGAAAGAAAACCTATGAAACCTGGCAGGAAGGATTGATGCAGATCTTCGAGGCTGTTATGGAAAACAAACCTTTTATCATGAATGTGTATCATGCACTGAGCCGTGAGCAGATTGAAAACTATCTTTTCAGGCTGACGCGTGATTTAATTATGAATGTTATTAAGGAATGCTCTAAAGGCATGAACATAACTGCCAGTGAGCAAAGCTTTATCGCAGACTTTTATAAATACAGCTTTGTCGGTGTTATGCTTGACTGGATCAAAAAGGGCATGAAGGAGAATTATCATGAGATTGTAAACGATATATGTATCACAATGAGCGGAAATATTAAAAATTCACTTCAAAACTTTGCAGACATCAAAAAATGATCGCAAAACCAGTGATTTTTTTATCAAAATAAGGGGTTTGATTAGTTTTTTGTCATTAATCATTTTTTGTATATGTATCTTTTTAATTTTATGAGTTAAGATAAGACCATCAAGAGAAAACAACAATGAAAGGTGGTACTGATGATGTCAGAAAAGAAAAATACATTAGGAAAAGCAGTAGCAGTTGCAGCAGGAGTAGGTGCAGCATATCTGGCACTAAAGAAGAAGGAAAACGAGAAGCAGGTTCTTGAACAGCAGGCTGCCCAGAACAGCAATTATAGAAACACTGAGCGCGGCAAATATGATAAGAACAGCAAGGGAATTTATTATACAAATGGTAATTACGAAGCATTCGCAAGACCTGAGAAACCAGAAGGCGTTGATGAAAAGCATGCCTATATCGTAGGAAGCGGACTTGCTGCTTTATCTGCAGCTTGCTTCTTAGTACGTGATGGTCAGATGCTTGGATCTCATATTCATATTTTGGAGGCTATGGATATTGCCGGTGGTGCATGTGATGGTATCTTTGATCCGTCCCGTGGCTATATCATGAGAGGCGGACGTGAGATGGAAAATCATTTTGAGTGTCTGTGGGATCTTTTCCGCAGTATTCCATCTCTTGAAGTTCCAAATGCATCTGTTCTGGATGAGTTCTATTGGCTGAACAAGCATGATCCTAATTATTCCCTGTGCCGTGCAACAGAGGACTGTGGAAAAGATGCTCATACCGATGGAAAGTTCAACTTAAGTCAGAAGGGCTGTATGGAAATTATGAAGCTTTTCATGACAAAGGATGAAGATCTGTATGATAAGACAATCGAAGATGTATTTGACGATGAAGTATTCAATTCTACATTCTGGCTGTACTGGCGTACCATGTTCGCATTTGAAAACTGGCACAGTGCACTTGAGATGAAGCTTTACTTCCAGCGTTTCATTCATCATATTTCTGGTCTGCCGGATTTCAGTGCACTTAAATTTACGAAGTATAATCAGTATGAATCTCTGATTCTTCCAATGCAGAAGTATCTTGAGGCTGCTGGCGTTGAGTTTAGATTTGGCGTTGAAGTAACAAATGTTATTTTCGAATTTAAGGATGGAAAGAAGATTGCATCTGCAATTGAGTGCAAGGAGCATGGCGTTGAGAAGGGTATTGTTTTGACAGAAAACGATCTTGTATTCGTCACAAACGGAAGCTGTACAGAAGGTACTATTTATGGTGATCAGAATCATGCACCGAATGGAGATGCAGAGGTTCGCACAAGTGGCTGCTGGAATCTGTGGAAGAATATCGCAAAGCAGGATCCGTCCTTTGGTCATCCGGAGAAATTCTGTTCCGACATTACAAAGACAAACTGGGAATCTGCTACCGTTACTACACTGGATGACAAGATTATTCCATATATCACTGATATCTGCAAGCGTGATCCGAAAACAGGAAACGTTGTAACTGGTGGTATTGTAAGCTGTGTAGATTCTAATTGGCTGTTAAGCTGGACAATCAACCGTCAGGGACAGTTCAAGACACAGGATAAGGACAAGGTTTGCGTATGGGTATATGGTCTGTTTACAGATAAGCCAGGCAACTTTGTTAAGAAGCCAATGAGAGAGTGTACAGGTAAAGAAATCACAGAAGAGTGGCTGTATCATTTAGGTGTTCCGACTGATCAGATTCCAGAGCTTGCTGAGAACAGTGCAGTCTGCGTACCGACTATGATGCCATATATCACTGCATTCTTCATGCCGCGTACAAAGGGCGACCGCCCGGATGTTATTCCGGATGGCTGCGTAAACTTCGCATTCTTAGGTCAGTTTGCTGACACACCTCGCGACACTGTATTCACTACAGAATATTCTGTAAGAACTGCTATGGAAGCTGTTTATGGACTGCTTGGTGTAGACAGAGGTGTTCCAGAAGTATGGGGCAGCGTATATGATATTCGTGAACTGCTTGACAGCTCTGTAAAGCTTATGGATGGCAAGTCTCCGCTTGATATCCAGCTGCCAGGACCGCTGAATGCATTAAAGAAGCCTCTGCTTCATGTCATTCATGGAACAGTAGTTGAGAAAGTTCTTCAGGATCATGATATTATAAGATGAGTTATTGCAAAATAGCAGCATCGAAGATGTGGTTTTGCGAATAGGTTTTTGAATAGTTAGTAGAAAATCGGCAGGATTATTCTTGCCGATTTTTCTTTAAGGGTATAATTAAAATGAAAGTAAATCTGGCTACGTTTAGTAGATGTTAATGAGTAAAATAAAAATTTATAACACATGATAGGAGATAAAAATGCGCCCCAAAAGCACCGAAAAAACACTAATTGACTTATATCGTTTAAAAAAATATGATTATTTTGAAGTAAAGACATATATTGAAAAATGGATAGACCATTTTAATGTAGCAGGACGATACGATTATCGCATTAACAAAGAACGTGAGACTCTTCCTGATATATTAGAAAAATCCTTACTAAATGGTTGCATCCCAAAAGCTGATCGTGTATCCGCTAAGCAGATTATTCATATTCCGGATATATACGTGAAATTTGGTGCCACACCAGAAGAGTGTCTAAAATTTAAAATTATTGATAACATAGCAGACAGTCCATTAGCCAATTTAAGCGAAGAAAAGCTTAAAAATTTAATTGACGCTCGTTATAATCATAATTCAGCAAAAGTAACTCAAACAGCAGCTCAAAATGTAGCTACTATGCAGCCAGAAGTAATAATGGATGGCCCTATCAATACGCAGGCCACCAACGCCATAACACCTGATTTAGCCAGTGAATTGGAATTTCGAATTGGCTCTTTAACCGCTGAATTATCACAATTATATAGCTCAAAATGGTTCGCTGGTAAAAAATGGGAAAATGCATTAGATACCTGTGTTCGGACACTTGTTGTTAAGAAAGAGATTGATAATTCTATTATATATTACGCTTTTGAATTAGCACATAAAATTGTCTGTGAGAATAGTTATCCCATATCTGGCACAAAAATAAAAATATTTTTAACATTTGCCGAAAACTACGCTATTACATTAGATTCTATGATCAAAGTTGGGGTGGACGAATGTATTGCTTTAAAAAAATTAAATGCCATTGCAGTCTCTGCTATGAATTTAGCTATACAGGAAATGAATCGTAATCAGAGGAAGTCGTTTTCTATTGAAAAATACTTACATTTTTATGGAACGGAATATTTTCGGCGCAAGAAACACGATCCTGAAATCCAGTCAGAATTGGTTACAGTGGGCAAGAAGGATTCATATATCGATGATGGTAGACCTTCATTAGAACAATATATCCTTGCTCGCACTCATATGGATCCTAAAACAGGCCTTGTATATATTCAAATGCCAACTGGTGAGGCAAAATCATATACCATAGAAGAAATTATTTGCAAGGCAATTAAAGGCATTGATGGATATAAAGATATTCTGGAGCGATATAAACGCATTGTCGTAACAACAATCCAGAACAAACTGATTGATCCAGATGCCTATATGACAAAGCATGGCATTTACAACCTTACACAAGAAGAGTTTGATAATAATATCGTTGTTGTTAGGGGATTATTAGAGAATCTCAGAAAAAATTTCAAAAGAATAAAAGAGCTGACACCAATTGACATCCAAGGATCAGCTCCATTCCAACAATTGGAAATTGCGTATAACAATTTGACAACTGATCCAGAAATTCATAAAAACTGGAATACTTCTTCGGATATTGATCTTGTCGATAGTAAAGATGGTGGAAACCTTCAGCAAGAGCTTGCACTGGCATATGGTCAATTGCGAAAGTCTGTTACCGGAGAGGGATCGTCTTTCTTTAAAGCGGCAGAAGAACGAGCAAAATCTCGCCATGAACTTACCAGAGCAGATAAGGATGTGAGTTGGACTAACCTCGATCCGAAAGAGCGAGCACGCCTTGTTCGAGCAGAAAAATCAAGGTTAGTGGTGGAAGATTCTGATTTTGAGTGGATGACTCTTCTCTGGCCGTCCCTTTTAGTTCCACATCGTAAAGTTATTCTGTCAACAGTAAGTAAATTGCAGTATCCGTCCTTTAGTTTTGAAACTGACGATAATGATATGAATGACTTACCTTACATTTCATGGACCAAAGATGCTATTTTGTTTGCTGATGAGGGTGACGCTAGCAAACAATATCAGGAGATGGCCTATATAAAGAATCAGTCTGCTGAGGTTTACGATTTAAAGTTACTCTTATGCCGAATTTACGAACAGTTTGACGCAGCACTTGGTAATGAAAAAACTGACCCTAGACGCATTAAAGATGTTTGGAAACGTTTATCCGCGCGTTATGCTTATATGTACAACATTCGCATTCGCGCAAAAGACGGCGAAGCACCTAACTACATAAAAAATATGGAGGACTTGTTCCAATCATTACAAAAGCTGGTAAATACATATCATTTAACTGCACGATTTAAAAGCACTTCATATGTAAACAAAGAAATGGTTACATATGTGTATGCAGGCGGTGCTGATTTCTCTACTGGAGGCATCAGTAGTAAAGCTGGCAAGAATGCTGTTTTTGCTGCATTTTACAACAAAAATGGCGTTGTAGACATTCATCGATTAACTGTGCAGGAGGGTAAGTCACTTGAGGATTTAAAAAAAGAGCTGTTGGAAAGGTACGCAGATCTCTATGATGAAAATTCAGAAATCAATCTGCGATCCATGACTGCCGCCATGCGAAAATTTGCCATTGATTTTGCTAAACAGATACATAAACTCGCCATTGCCTATCAGGACGAATATCAGGAGGCTAATTCTCAAAAAAATAAAGAAGGCAGTTTTGCAAGATTACAGATGAGTGAGCGTTCTGCCTGGCGCAATGTATTACGGGCTTTGGGAATTGATGACGAGCATCACACATGTGCAGATTTTTTAAGAAACTTAATTCCGCCTATTTTGCCAGGAAAAATTTACGGAAAAATGTCCCCATTTTACACATACGGATGGTCTGCTACTTCTTTGATCTCAGATATAGATAATCAGGAGGATCTACGCTTTTGGGGATTTGGTGTACCAACAACAGCTGAGAGAATTCTTGGCACAGAAGCAACGCATGGTCTTGTATTTTGCTTATCTGGTACGATGGATATTGAAAGTTCAATTTCAAACTATAATCGACGTGAACTTTCAAAGATGCTTGGTTCTGATTATATAGCTTCACTTTCTGATGATCTTATTTGGAAGAAACATATCGAAGCTGAGTTAAATGATAAGTGGCGTCCATATTATGATGGAAAAATAAATATTCACGCTGAGTATGGTAATTGGCCAGAATACAATGGTTATGATACTAAAGATACCGATCGTGATATTGCTACTATGCATATACTGAAAAATTATCTACATTATAATGAATGCGCTCAATCTATTGCCGAAATTATAAATAAAGCAGCTAAAACAGATTACGAACGAGGTAGATTAATAACTTTTGCAAGATTGGCTGATATTTTTATAATGGGAACATTGCCAGCTCATCTCCATTTTGAGAAAAAAATTGCAGAAACAGGCTCTTCTAAGAATTCTTGGTCTATTGAAAAGTTAAAACAGATTTTTAGTATTCTTGTTGAAGCGAAGTTTAATCATACTGGTCAGAAAGAAAACATTGAATTAATTTCTCTTACATCATCAGTTTTTAATAGTAAGAAAAAGTGGAATGAAATTCGAGATAACCGAATTCAAGGACAAAGGCAATATCTTATAACTGCATATGCTACAACTGGAGTTGGCGTCAATATCGAGTCAACACGTCCTGTGACTATATCAGATGATCAAGTTGTAACACTACAGTTCCATAGCAAAGACGATGCCAGAGTACAGAAAATGGATATTCCATCACTCTATTTAGGGCCAATTACTGGTAATCATGTTCCTGTTGAAAACGACGTAACAACCACACGTGATGAAATGCAACGTTTTCATGAAACATTGCATATGTGGGGTAGCTATGAAATCACTCCGTTTGAGACTTCATCATCTTTACGAACAATTCGAGGTCTACATATGGGTGCGCATGGTGGCTTAACCAAAGATGAATATCTTGCTATGCCTGGATATCGCAAAGAAGCAGAAAAAAATGTTCATCAAGCAATAGGTCGCATTTTACGCGGTGGCTGCAAAAACAAAGATATTTTTATTTATACAAACGAAGATATTGGAAAGATTTTAAGTACTGAAACTCCTAATAAAATGTTATTACCTCCAGAGATTTTGTCTGTATATCAAGCAGTATTCGCCCAACAAAAAGGTGTAATGGACAATCCTATCACATATACATACATTAATCGAAATATGACACAGGGGGGAATTTACCATAAACGTGTCCAACGCATAGTAAAACGTGATATTGGTATAGACTTTATGCATAAAGCTCAAATCAATGCATATGAAATACTTAAGGAAGCTGTTGTATCTGTTTACTCGTCAAATGATAGCGAATATGATACAGACATCTATTCCGCTTTCCAAACACCTGTCAGTGCTTACTATTATGCAAAACTGCGTGATTACGAAAGCTGCATTGTGGATAAAGATGCTGATACTGTAGAGGTATATAAGTCTATTGATCCAAATCATGCGAAGCATGGAGATATCTGGAAAAAACAGTTTGAAACTGTATCTCGCGTATCAGAAGAAATGTTTCGATTTGATACTCTTTTTGCATATCCTGGCATGCAAGAACATTTTATCGAAAACCATATGTTTACATCATGTGCTCCAGGACGTTTTGTACTATGCCCAGAAGCTGCGAATCTGGCGCGTGGTGTGCAGGGGGAAGTAGCAAGTAAATTTATTCTTCAGAAAGAATTGGGGATGATATTTCATCCAATTGAAGATGGTTTTAAATATGAGCGTTTTGATGTGCAGCTACGTCCAGACGTTTACATTGATTTTAAAAGTTACAAGCATGGTGAATTATTATCTTTTCAAATGCATAACTTGATTAGCCATGCGCAAGAAAAGGCAAAAAAAATTCAAGCCAAAAAGGTATACATTGTTAATTTGATTGCAGATGAAAAAAGTGCAGTGGAGTCGTATGATACTTACACTGATAATTCAGTTCCAATTGTGTACATCAATGGACTAATTGATGCCAGTGGACACATTATCGCTTCACATTTAGCGCAATTCAGGAAAGAGGATTATGAAAGAAAAGAAAACTAAAGATAAAAAAAATATACTTCAAACTTCGAGAATTAAAATTGATCCAGAGAAAGAAGGGTTCGGCATTTTGGACATGGATGCAATTAAACGAGACTTTGACGTTTTTGCTATGACCTACCATGGTAAAGCAGAATGGTTATCAGAGCGCAATCAGTCATATGCCAAAGCGCTTAGCATATTAAGCGCTGCTCACCCAGTATCTGTTTCATACATATATGGTCAACGTGCCATCTTGCTATTTCAGATTGGAAAGGTTTCTCTCGAAGAACTTAATCAAAAGCTACATACCGCTGCTCCAGATACAGATTTAGCAATCATACAAGTGGATGTCAAGAATCCTTACGATTGTGGAACATTTCTTGGACAGTACAATACGTATTTGGTGCAAGCAATATGTAATATGCTTGCAAATACTCATGATGATTACAGTCGCATGGATGGTCATTTATATTATACTACATCAGAGCTTTCAGAAAAATATACTGAAACTTTGCATAAACGTATAGCTTTAGAAGTTGCTGTTGATGTAGATATCCTAGTTTTACGTGTTTGCACATTTCTTGAACTTGAACGAGATGAGGCGTTTAAACGGCGGTTCAGAAAAAATGCCCCACCCAAACCATTATACACTGTCCAAACAACAACTGGAAAAATGAGCCGCGTGCACGAAAAAGATGTCAGAGATACAGCTTATGTTCAGGGCAATCTTAAGGGAAAGAAGAGCAATATTATTTTTTGCGATTGGAGATCATTAAAGAAATTTGCAAAAACAAAATGTGGAATCCTTTATCTTTCTTTTCTGCAGGACTTAAAAAGAGAATTATCGGATTATATCAATTTAGAATTCGAAACTTCAGAATTTACGCACCTGACAACCGAGCTTCATCTTCGATATAAAAATGCAGAGGCACGAACTCAACGTTATGCAGAAATATTAAGAGAAACATTAGGTATACGCAAAATCTATATCTGCAATCACATTGGAGAACTCGGCATTCAAACATCAACTGAACTGACACAACACTTAGAAAAATATCAATTCGAAGTTGAACATTGTACAGAAATACCACTTGTTTCTAACGATGAATTTATAATTTCCATTATTCATAGCAAAGCAGATTATGAAGAACTTGGGATTAAAGATGATTACATCGGGGCAAATTACACGATTCAACATTATGTAGTACCTCTCCATAAAAACGGCAAAAGGAAGAAAAAAGCTGAAATAGAAGATAGTTATGAAGTAGACGATAATGATACTATTCAATCTGAAACTAAAAATGTTGATCCGAATGTATTTTTAAAATTGCTCGCAGAAGCAATTGTTAAGACAGATCTTAGAAATGGGTGTATTAGTATGGTTAATATGAATACTTTTTTTGAAGATTCAGAGATGTCTGCTTCTGATAATTTTGAAATAGGAATATATTGGATCACAAAAAGAAAGTATCCAGATCGCCCCGAAGAACGTTGGTATCCATGCATGTATATAAATCAAAATGGTATCATTACTCATACAGATGAAGACAAAGCATCACTATCATCAAAAAGCAAATTAGATTACATTGAAGAACAAGAAGCGATGCGAAGAAGAAATATGATTTGTATATTTGAAATGCATGAAAACCAGTACGCAATCAGTCGCACAGATGAAATCTGTTTGCCTACAGAAACATTTGCTACACAGATACTTAACGATGCAGAACCGGTTTTATCAGTAGATATGTATCGAAAATATTTGCAGAAATTTTACGAAGCAACTAAGTGTGATCTTTATTACAAAGAAGCTTTAAAAAAGTTATATGAGTACAATAAAAAACATTCTTCTTGTACAAAAAGAGAATTACGTTCATTGACTTATATTAGTATAGAGGAAAAGGATAATACAAATGGAGTAAAGAACAGAAACTCCAAATCTGTACTACCTGAATCCAAGGCCATGATGGATTTCTTACAGGCAAATGGAATTAATACCGTTTCCAGTTTTAAAAATGCGGTATCAAAACGCGAGAGCGGTTTAGTTGGTTATGACCATGTGCATTACAAGAGAATAGAAGAACCCTCACCTATTAATCATAATATGACTGAATGTACGATACAATATATTGTTGGTGAACTGAGTTTAAATCAATCATTAGCGAAAGCTGCACATGTATATACAATTAGGTGTGTTTCAAATTCTAATAGCCAATACGTTAAAGAAGATATGGATTCTATCGTAAAAATGGTTGATGTATTTTTTGTCAGGGAAAATGCATTTACAGTAATCCCTTTTCTTTGCAAATATGCGCGCGAATGGGAGCGTGTTGATACAGATCATTTTGAAGAGGCATTGAAATCTTAGCCATTTCTTTTAATCACTAAGAGCCACACTGATTGCAACATGGCAACCATTGTGGCTCTTATAAAGTGCCAGTGATTACTTAAAAAAGCGAATTTTACTTTACATTATAAAGTGCACTTTTTCAACTTTTTTCAAAAAATTTTTTTTACTGTTTTTACTTAAAACTTAATCTCTAAGCTTTACCGCATTTCTCGCACTACGTCGTCTATCATCTTCAAGAGCAGCGTAGTGCTTTTTTGTTGTATTTACATCATTATGTCCAAGAATATCTGCCACCAAATAAATATCGCCAGTTTCGCGATATAAATTTGTTCCATAGGTACTTCGCAGCTTATGAGGTGTGATGTGTTTAACTGTCGTAACAGTTTGGGCGTATTTTTTTACTAGCTTTTCAACAGCTCTTACACTGATTCGTTTTTTTTGAAGTGATAAAAACAAAGCTTCCTCATGACCAGATACAGCCTCTGTTTTTTTGCGTTCTTCAATGTATGAAAGAAGAGCGCTTTCAACTTCATCTCCAAAATAAACAACAACTTCCTTACCGCCTTTTCTATGAATGCGAATACCGTCATTTTTAAAATCAACATCATCAATATTTAGTCCTACGCATTCCGATACGCGGATGCCTGTTCCAAGCATTAATGTAAGAAGCGCTATATCACGCAATTTTGTCCTGTCATGGAAACGTTGTTCTCGCTCAGATAGTTTATCACCACTTTCTGCCTGATCGAGCAGCAATGCCACTTCATCGATATCTAGCCTTGTAATTGCCTTATCATGTACCTTTGGCATAGTTACAAGATCAACAGGGTTATACGTAATATCTTCATGCTGAATAAAATATCGATAGAAAGAGCGAAGAGAAGCAAGCTTTCGTTTTAATCCTAGTTCATGGTTTGTTTTTGTATTATTGCTTCCTTCATTTTTAGGATCCGTATATGCCTGCAGATACTCAAGATATTCCTCAATATCAGTGGGACGAAGCTTCTCCAAATCATCTAATGTAATATCACGAATTTCCTTTTTGGCAAAGATAGGATTATTTTCATGCAAATATGAAAAAAACACATTTAAATCATATGCATAAGCAATTCGGGTGCGCGATTCTGTATGAGGCTGGATACCACGAAAATAATCCTTTGCATATGGTGGAAGAGTACTGATTAGCATTCGCAAGCGGTATGTATTATCAATATCAATCTGCTCACTATATGAATTAACTCCCATTTACAATTCACCTCCTGCCTGATCTGCCTTTGCAGAATTTCTTGTTTTTTTCTGCCTTTTGCTGTTTTTGATAAGCTGTTTTACATCCATATGCGTGCGTGCAGCTGTCCAGTCATCAATATTGCCATTTTCAATAGCATGAAAAAAGCGATCTTTGGCATCTGGGTAGAGGGATGTTAATTGTTTCATAAGTGGCTCCATATCACTTCTTGCAGAATGACCATCGCGCGGACAAAGGTTTTTAATAACAGGAAGCTGATATTGCTGTGCGAAGTTTTTAATTTCACCCTCACTTACATAAATAAGTGGACGAATTACAGCAATTTGACTATCATCATATGCAGTATATGGTGATACGGCATAAAAACGCCCCTCAAACAGCATAGACATCATCATTGTATATATAATATCTTCCTTATGGTGACCAAGAGCCAGCTTAGTACAGTCAAGTTCCAATGCTTTTGAAATCAGTGCACCACGACGAAGATTTGCACAAAAAGAGCAAGATCCATTTGGATTTTCAGGATGAAATACAATATCTTTTATTTGCGTATTACAAATGAAAAATGGAACGTCAAGTTCATCACAAAGCCTCTGAACAGGCGTAAAATCCATTCCAAAGCCAATATCAATAGTAATTGCACAAATGGTAAAAGAAGCGGGATAGAAGCGCTTGAGGCCTGCTAGAGCATATAATAATGCCAGACTATCTTTTCCACCTGAGACTGCTACTGCAATTTTATCTCCATATTCAATTAAATTGTATTCATCTGCTGCCTGACGTACATAGCGGTATAATTTTTGTAATTTCATAACTATATGTCTACCTTTCATAGATTCCAATACGATGATTTTATCACAAAAAAAGATGGGCGTAAAGAAATTTACCGTTGCCGCGCTTTTTGTTTTGTGGTAGACTATACACTTGTGAGAGATTGACGTTTGAAAATGACAATCTACGACAATGTAAGTCTTAATAAAGGAGAAAATTAAAGATTATGCTTAACAAAATAGCAAAACGGGTAATATTACTTTTATGTACAATTACTGTTGTCGGAATTTTATCTGGCTGTACTGAAACAATTCTTTCCCAAAATGGTCCAAGCGCAGTTTTTGTTGCCGGAAAACTAGATTCTGATAATACATTTTCCAAATCTGTGAATTGGCTGGAGAATGCTTTTTCCAAGTTTGAAAATCTTGCAAAACATGGAGCAGAAGAGAAGTCACAAACGCTTGCGATTCCGGATCAGTATCAAGTACTCTTAATTGGCAGTGATAGACGTGATGGTTCCTGGAATGGAAATTCTGACGTAATGATTTTAGCTTCATTAAATCGAAACAAGAAGACAATTTCTTTCATTTCATTTATGCGTGATACTGGTGTAAATGTTCCAAATGTTGGATATGGAAAACTTAATTGTTCTTTTGCCAAAGGCGGAGCTGAATTGTTACAAAGCACACTTGAATCAAATTTTCAAATCTCGATTGATAATTACATCGCAACTGATTTTGTCAGCATGGCCGATATAATTGATTTGTTCGGGGGCGTTGATCTTGATATAACAGATGCAGAAATTCCGGTAATCAATGGTTATATCAATGAAATGGCAACATTGAGAGGATTTGATCCGTCAGAATATCAGCTTTCAGCGGCTGGAACATTACATTTAAATGGTTTGCAGGCAGTCGGATATATGCGTGATCGTTATGTAGGAAGCAACGATTTTCAGAGAACTGAACGCCAAAGAATTGTTCTGCAAAAACTTCTTGAAAAGCTTAAAACTATGAACGCATTAGAAATATTGAAATTAGGTTCATCAATGACAAGCTTGTCAATTCAACATAATTTTACAGCTGAACAAATCGCTGGATTGGCCGCGCTTGCTTTAGAATGCAGAAATTATACAGTGGTAATGGATCGTATTCCTTATGACGGATTATATACTTCAAATGGAGAAAATCTGGATCCTGTATGGCCAGAAACCATTGAAAAACTGCATGCGACAATTTATTAAAACAACGAGTAAAATGATGGTAGGCTTTAGGCCATCATTTTACTTTTGAGTATATTTATTCGTTAAACTAGGGTTTCGCGAATAAATTAATATATCTCTTATTTCACCTCTAAATCAAAAAAATACATTTGATTGGTTGATCTATGGACAACTTTTTGGTATAGTTAAAATTAGTTTAAAGTATTAGGAAAGGAAAATCATCATGAGAAAAAAATTTTTAATCATAGGCATGATTACTGCTGCTGCATGTACTGCTGGATTTGGCTGCGCCGAAAAGAAAGAAGGCCCTCAGACAATTATTATTGAGTTAGCTGATCCAGCTGATATAGAGGAATCTAGCATGGCTGATGAATCTGCAAACACTGAGGTGCCTGAATCAGAATCTGAATCATTTGCAGAAGAAATAACTACAGATTCTGATGAAAGATATCCGCAAATTGAGGGTCTTTCAGACAATGTTACACTCTCCTACACTCAGATTGGGTCAGATGATCCTATTATCGGTCTTGTGATTGCAGATATTTTGCCAGATATTCATGCAAAAGATTTGGATATTACAAACGTTCAGGCTTACATAGATGATGAAGAGGTAGTTCCATACGGAGATGTTACCTTTAGCATGGATGTTGATCCTGATTCTCAGGTTGTCCTGTATAAATTGGATGAAAATGGAAAGATCACATCAGAACAGCTGGAAGTTACAGATGGCACAGTCTCCTATCAGACTTCTAAATGTGGCCGTTGGCTTGTAATCAGCTCTCATTTGGAATCTGAAACAGAAACTGAAACTATAGAATCAGAATCAGAAACCGCAAGTGAATAATCAAAATCAATACCACCACCGGTATGTGCTTTTATACCATATTGGTGGTGGTCATCAAAATGAAGTGACGTCATATTCCCTGTCCTCCTGCCTTGTCCTACTTTACTCCCGCATCTAACAATTCTGCCAGTAACATATTCTTTGAAGTGGCCGGTGCAAGTGCAGGCAGTTCGGTTGCTAGCTCTTTTACCGCTTCTTCCCCGTATTCCTGTCCAAGAATCATGCAGGAATGTTGTCGGATATTTTCCTGAATTACAATGGGCGTCTGTGTCCGTGCATTGCGTGCAACTGTCAGATCGTAGCGCCATTTTCTGTCCTTTTGGAAATCTTCTTCATAATATCCCATGCTGGAAATTTTCTGTCTGCTTATTTTTGCCATGCCGTCTCTCCCTCCTTTTTGCTGATTACTGCATCATGGTAACTTCATAATGAATCATTGAGTTCTACTGGAAGAGTGATGCTTTCAGTAGTATAATGACCAGAAACGGCTGGTTCTTCATCTTTTGCCAGAATTTTAAAAAAAATCCACAGCATGCCGATAGTTAAGATTCCTACAAACGCCATGCGTAAAAGCATTTCAAATTCCTCTAAGCATTTCTCGCTAAATGCCTGCTGTCGTTTAGCAATAAATAATAGAAAACATCCTACAATGAAAGATCCCGCGGTAATAGTTATAGAAATCATAAAAAGGTAGAACTGCAAACTATTTTCATCCATCACACACTCCTCTCTTTGACAGATATCACAGAATTGCGGAAACAGTCACTACAATCGCTGTATTTCTCACAGTTGTTCGGCTCTTTTTGCAATATCCTTAAAAAATACAAGCACTTGTTGGTTGATTTTCCTGACAGACAAAGTGTTACCGCTTTCTTATCTTTAGGGTTGTCTTCTTCGTTGTATTCTCTTTTGAAAAAATACATAATATTACCAGTTATCAGAAGAATGCCAACCGAAAACAACACGTAATCGATTATCTTATATTCCACCGGAAATATCGGTGGAAACTCCGGCCATACACTTATTAAGAGACTAGCAGCTAAAATCATGCCGGAAACAATATAGCCAAGCACTGTCAAATTTCGAAAGATCATATTGCTCCGTGCTTGCGGATCCCGTATTACTGCAGGTATAATGAAAAAAGCACTCAAACAAAATACTAAAATAATGAGCAGGAACTCCAAAACTATCATGCTAAATTGCCCCAAAACTTCAAGCATATATCATACCTCCTTTCTAACATTGCTAAGTTTTTGAGCTACAGATGCTACACCAACACTAACACCACACTCTGGCAAAAATCAAAATCAGGCTCAAGACCATAAGATAAGCAAAAATCTTCTGCAGGCCGTGTCTTCCAACAACCTTTATCTTATGTAAAAAACTCATTTCATCAAGAAATTTCTCTGTGACTCCTATGCAGCTTAGATGCAATGCTTCCCGACAGTCCCTTTCCACCACTCTCATAGTCGCGCTTAATCGTGCTTCCTGTATCAAATCATATCCCATCAATAAGAGTGTCAGCTTCTTACCCCTCCAAAGCTTCTTATCCGGCAGCAGACAGATAAACCCATCTGCTGCCATAATGCAACGCCAATTATTTTGTAGCACCACAACCAGAGCATTTATATCCAGTTGTTACGGTTTCATCCCATGCTGCCTGATCTACTACTTTCTCGTTGTGACCAGTTGCATCGTGATGAACTGTGGTATATTCTGCGTCGTGGTGAACAACGGTGGTTTCCGCATCGTGATGAACGGTGCCTGTCTGAATTGTAGTAGAATAATATCCACCACCATCGCCAGGATTAACAAACGCATGCTCTGCATATACGTCACTGAATGTATCATCAGATGGATAGATGAATCCACATACATTACACTTAATCACCTCTTGATACACAGGCTCATCCCATGCCTCTTTTGTTACAATGGTTTCATCCCATGCAGCAGAATCCTGTACCCAAACATCCTTATAGGTTGCATCGTGGTGAACTGTAGTGGTAACTGCTACCCAGTTGTGTGTATGTGCTGTGGTTGTCGGTGCGGTAGTCTCAGGAGCCTTGGTAGTGGCAGTTGTTTCTGGTGCCTTAGTCGGTGCTGCTGTTGTCGGCGCACTGGTTGTTGGTGCTGTCGTAGGCTTTGTTGTAGGCTTAGAGGCAGGCTTTGTATCAGGAGCTTTCGTTGTCTTTGGTGTCTTTGTGGTACTCGGAGTTGTAGTTGGCTTCGTGCTTGTTCCCTTCTCAGTGGATTTCTCTGTCGTGCCTGTTGTTTCTGCTTCCTTACTTCCTTCGGCAGAGGCAGAATCACTTGCATCTACTTTCCCTTCCATGGACTCGGATGCCTTACCGTCATCGGTTGTTCCTACTGCGACATTGACAGCGGCCTGAATGCCCTTATCGGCTCTGAAATGGATTACTGCCCAATGGTTTGAGGAAGAAGACACCGTAACGGTCTTTTCTTGTTCCTGTCCGAACACAGCCTCTAACGGAGTCTTAACCAGTGTTCCGTCGGACAGGCTATAGTGGAACAGATTTGCATCATCTGCCAATACCAGATTTAGTTGATACTCGTCCAGATCCTGTGTCTGGTCACTTGTAATTTCGTAGATTCCTGCTGCATCGTATCCGTCAAGCGATTCCACCTGTGACAGAAACTGTGCCATGATTGGTTCCTCTGCAAACATACCGTTTACGGTATATGATCCGGTATCTTCCAGATCAGACAAATCTAAGTAGAAGTTTGTCAACAGTTCTTCGGCAGAGAACTCAATTGCAAGTTCATTTTCCCCGATTTCTGCTAGACTTTCTGCCTCGGTAACTGTTTCCTCTACTGGCTCTGATACCTTTGCCAGATCGACAATCAGGTAGGCATCCGTCTTTGCCTTACTTTCTGTGGCAGGAACGCTCATTCCGGCTGCGGCTAATGCAGCTGTCGTCACTGCGATAAATACATTTGTTTTTCTCATCCTTCCAATCCTCCTAATTTTGTTTTGATCGCTTTGCGACCATACCTACAGTATGCCAAAACGAAGAAGCTGACGCAACTCGATCCCTCCCATTTTGGGGAGATTTTTGGCATTTTTTGAAAAAAATCTTTAAAAACTTTATTTTTTTGAAAACAGCAAAATCGCAAGAAGCAAAAGGAATACACCCGCCATTCCAAAGAACAATGGCTTTGCCCAAGAAGGTGCGCCGTTTTCATCAAGTGCGTCTTTTTGATTTAACTGCTGTCTGTCAATCTGTCCGCCATGATATTTAAAAACATACTCTTCTGGCGTTTCGTATTCAGAATCCATGGTTAAAACACCAACCACATATTCCGCATCTGAGGTCAGTTCTGTCTGTGGCATGGATTGCGGCTGTGTCCATTTTTCCATAATCAGGTCATCCGCATTAAAAAGTGCCAGTTCGCAAGGAGCTTTGTTTCCTGTTTCGTCCACACACACAGCACTCACGATTCCATTCGCTGTGCAGGAAACCTCAATCTGTGTCTGTACTGGTCAAGCTTTTTTGTAACACTTTGTTCGATAAATACCTACTTGTAACGAGCCTCCATTGGTGTTAAATAATTATTGTGTGAATGAGGGCGAACATAGTTGTACCAATTTATGTATTTAGTAGTGAGTTCATCCATCACCTCTACATTTGAAAATGAAGTTACGTTATAAAAATTGCTTTTGAAAGTATTATAAAATCTTTCCATCGGAGCATTATCATAAGGACAACCAGCCTTGCTCATACTTTGTGTTATATTATTGTCTTTACAGAAATTTACAAATTCACATGAGGTAAACTGAACTCCCTGATCTGAGTGCAAAATCACTTTAGGATGTTTTTCCTTTTTAAGGGCTGTCTTCAGAGTATTTATTGCCAAATCAGTATTAATACAATCACTGTTTAATGAGGCGACAGCTGACCTATCATACAAATCAATAATTGAACAGTTGTATCTGAACTTCCCATTTGGCTGTCGCATATATGTGAAGTCTGTACACCATACTTTGTTTTTGCAGTCGACAGTAAATTTCTGGTTTAAGAGATTGTCAAAAATTTTATTCTTTTTGCCTGTTTTATAGCCTGGCTTGGAATGCATAATTATCGCACATAAGTTCAATTGCTTATTCATGTATTTATGCATAGTGGTATTGCTTACTTCATATCCATAACGCTTAATAAAAATGCGCATAGATCTATAGCCTATAACACGGTTATTATTGTAATAAACATACTTTATAAGCTCAAAGATATGTGCTAAGCGTTCATGATATTTCTGCTTTGCCTCCTTTTTGTAGTTGTAGTAACAATTAGGGCTAATTCCAAATTTATTGCATAGCCATCTTAAACCAAATATATTTTTATTATCGTCGATAAATCGATATACCACTAATCGATTTCCTTTGCGAAGAATGCCGCTGCTTTTTTTAAGAAAGCAATTTCCTTATCTTTTTCGTTAAGAAGCTGATTTAATCTTCTAATCTCCTTTGCTTCATTAGATTCAGGTGTAGTTTTGGTGGTATAAAGGCATTCTTCCTTATACTGAAACCCATTGGCTAATAGTACTCTTTGCAATATTATAGTCAGCAGCTATTTGAACGGTCGACTTATCTCCAGCCATATATGCTTTGACTACTTCTTTCTTAAAATCATCGCTGTAACGTATTGACATAGTGATGTCCTCCTTGTTTGAGTAATATTATAATATATTATTCGAACAATGTGTTACAAATTTATTATACCACTACA